>Ga0209317_1000015_pt1 | contig 269417 bp, 205 predicted proteins | sample RifGroB2_FD_183994 | JGI IMG/M metagenome (GOLD analysis project Ga0209317, IMG submission 183994) | Soil microbial communities from Rifle, Colorado, USA - Groundwater B2 (SPAdes) (version 2) | ecosystem: Environmental > Terrestrial > Soil > Unclassified | place: Rifle, Colorado | collected...
TATTTTGAGGGTTGGGCAAAGGTTCCGGAACAGGAAATTTATGAGAATGCGTTTAAAGTTCAGTGGGAATTATTCCTGAAACATGTGGTCAAAGACGAACCATTCCCCTGGACACTTTATGAAGGTGCAAAAGGAGTTCAGCTTGCTGAAAAGGGACTGGAAAGCTGGGCAAAAAGGTGTTGGGTAGATATTCCTGAAATCTGATTATAATTAAAACAACCACATGAAAAAAGTAGCATTGGTAACCGGAGGAAGCAGAGGCATAGGGTTGGGCATCGTCAAACAATTGGCATTGCTGGGATTTGATTTGGCTATCAATGGCGTTCGTCCGGAAGAATCTGTCGGTGAAGTCCTGTCGGCTGTGAAAGAGTTGGGCGCCGATGTCATATACTGTCCCGGAAATATTGCTCTTCGTGAAGACCGCAAGAGAATCCTCAGCCAGGTGAGAACCCATTTCAACAGGCTGAATATTCTGGTCAACAATGCAGGGATTGCCCCAAACGAGAGACGCGATATTCTAAATGCGACGGAAGAAAGTTTTGACGAGGTAATTTCAGTCAATCTGAAAGGCAATTATTTTCTGACCCAGGATACTGCAAACTGGATGATAGATCAAAAACAGGCAGATCCGGATTTTGATGGCTGCATCATCAACATATCATCCATTTCAGCAACAGTTGCCTCTGTTAACCGGGGCGAATACTGTATTTCCAAGGCTGGGATAAGTATGGCAACGCAACTTTTCGCAGTACGTTTGGGTGAATTTGATATTCCGGTTTATGAAATCCGTCCCGGAGTTACTCAGACTGATATGACTGAAGGAGTAAAAGAAAAATACGACCAACTAATTTCCGATGGGCTATGCGTTCAAAAGCGCTGGGGTCAACCGGACGATGTTGCGAAAGCTGTAGGAGCCCTGGCAACGGGGAGTTTCCCCTACTCCACCGGCCAGGTGTTCATGGTTGATGGAGGTTTGACGATACCACGATTGTAATTAACAACCCATAAAATGATTAGAAAAAATTTGATTTTAGCTTCGGTAGCCCTTTCCTTGTTCGCTTTCAGGAGTGATAAAAAGGCATTTGTGCTCTATAATTCTGAGGGCAAAGAAGTAAAGTATGAAAAACTCCTGGAATCGGCAAAAGATGCCGATGTGATACTTTTTGGCGAATTTCATGATAATCCGGTTAATCATTGGCTTGAACATGAACTCACCAAAGAGCTGTACGATGCCAAAAAGGGAGACCTGATTCTTGGGGCTGAAATGTTTGAATCCGACGATCAGATTGTATTGAATGAGTATTTATCGGGTCTGGTTTCGGAGAAAACATTGAAAGACGAAGCCAAACTCTGGACCAATTACCCGACCGACTATAAACCTTTGGTCGATTTTGCCAAAAAGAATAAATTGAAGTTCGTCGCAACCAATGTGCCTCGGCGTTATGCCAATATGGTTTATTCCAAAGGATTAGAAAAATTGGACAGTATTGATGAAGTTGCAAAAAAATGGATAGCCCCACTCCCAATTGAATATGATAGCACCCTTACCTGCTACGCAGAAATTTTCAAAAAAGCAGAGGGACATGGTGGACAGAACCTACCAAAATCACAGGCTGTAAAAGATGCAACTATGGCATATTTTATCCTGAAGAATTTTTCACCCGGAAAAACTTTGATTCATTTCAACGGCTCCTATCATAGTGATCGCCATCAGGGAATCGAATGGTATCTTAAAAGGGCGAATCCCAATTTAAAAGTGTTGACCATTGGAACGACCGAACAGGATGAAATTGATGAGCTCAATAAGGATAGTTATGGACAGGCGAATTTTATTATTTGTACACCGGTATCAATGAGCAAATCCTACCGCCCATAGTTTTTAGAATGGAGATTTAATCGAACTTCAAGTTTTTATGAATTAGGTACGAAGGTCATTTGCGCGCTGCAGATGGCCTTCATTTTTTTATTACAGATTAAAAATGATGTTTTAAACTGAAATATTTAGAAATATTTTAGAAATAATACTGGCAAGAAGTTAGGTATTCATTTCAAAATAGTGTACCTTTTGGCGAGAAAACCAAAATCAACCCACATGAAAAAAACTGGAAGTTCAATGAGCAATTTCCGGAAGTATTATAGCCTTTTCCTGGTTATTCTTCTGTCCGGATATCAGGGTATTGCCAATAATCCTAAAATGTCAAATTACCTGGCCAATTTGTCGATGACAGTCAATACTGAAGCTGTTGATGATGTTGTACCGGAAATGGTTATCGAAGGAAACACGATCCATGTTGTCTGGATGGAGAATAAGTACGGAGTCGAAAATCCATTTTACTATTGCCGTTCACTTGACCTGGGAAAAACCTGGGAAGCTCCCAAATTGTTAGCCAAACTAAAAGACGGCGAATATGCCCGGCAAGCAAAATCAAGAAAACTTGCTGTTGACGGAAACAATGTTCATGTCGCTTTTTGCGACTACAATTATGCTGGTAATGGAACAGGGCGGATTTATTACCTCCGTTCGGCCAATGGTGGCAGTTCGTTTGAAGCGGTTAAGGAACTTGTTTCAACAGGAGGTGGTTACCAAAAAATTTATGGGAGCCAAATCAAAGTGAAAAGCGGCAAGGTTGCGATTGCTTATATGGGATCGGGCGCAATAACTGGTTTGAGAATGCTGTTTTCGGGAAACGGTGGCACATCATTTACCGATAAGCAAATAACCGTAGAACCTAGTGAGTTTACCGATTTATGGTACGATGGCACTCAGATGATTGTCGTTTCCGAATACATCTATTATTATTACGGACTTAATGTCGGTAAAGTATTTGTCTCCATCTCTAACGATAATGGGACAACTTTTACCACCCAAAAAGTATCAACTACTTACAATGAATCGGCAACAGTTGTTCGCGAAAGATGCCGATCCTACTTTGACGGCCATTATGCCCCCAAAATAGCCAAATCAGGAAATAATATTCACGTCATTTTTGTGGGCTATAACGAAAAGATAGAATGGACAACCCTTTATACCCGTTCAACCGACAACGGAGTCACTTTCGAAAAGGCAAAAGATATCAACAATGCAATCCTGCCTGGAAATGGATTGCAGGCGGCTATGGAAACAGTGACCGCAAAAAACGGGCATGTTTATATGTTGTATCAAAGTACCGGGGGTAAAATTTATTTTTTGCAATCATCCGATAATGGCAATACTTTCTCAACAGCAAAGAGTATTCTTCCTGATGGGTTTTCGTACGTTGAAACTACATGGTATCCCAGCTTAATCGCTGATCCCAATGATGCAAGCGGATTAACAGTCTATTTAGCCGGACATATCATGTTATCAAGCCAATCGGTTGATGGCGGAAAAACATTTAGTAAGAATACGATACTCTCTCCGTTTATGAATCGTAATATTTCGAGCATGGTTTCGGATATGGTTATTGATGGGGGTGGCAAAAAACATTGGATATCAGAAGCAAAATGGTGGGATGGAACGGATAAGGATATTTTTTACGGCAACCATGGTGTCCCGGAACAACCGGGTACAAAAAATAAGGCTTTAGCGCTCGAAACTGTATATTCTCCTCAAAAAGTTGACCTTGTTATTGTTCCATCTTCACAATCTCTCGACTTTGATTCGGCCATGACTGCTGAAGCCTGGGTGAAATTCGATCCGAAAACTGCCAGTGATGTCAATATTCTTGGAAAAATAAACGGGTCTGACGGGTATGATTATACGCCTAATGGGTATCAATTAGGGTTCAGGAAAACCAATGGAAAATTCTATGCTAATTCAGGATTGGAAACCGATAAGGGGGACTTTGTAAATTGGGGAAATTTAACTATTGGCGATACACTTTGGCATCATATCGCGTTTACCTATGATGCCAAAGCCGGATTGAATAATTTTAAGACCTATGTAGATGGCTTGTTAAGCATTCAGCAGACGGTAACCGGTAAAATAAAACAAGGGAACGGTTTGCTCATGATCGGATCACGATCCGCATTTTACGGAACAACTAAATATCAGGTTGATAATATCCGGCTCTGGAACAAAGCGCTGTCGCAGGATGACCTTTTGAAAAATCAGGTAAAAACATTTACCGGGAAAGAAGCAGGTCTGAAGATGTTCCTGAGTTTTGACGATACCTTCAAAGATATTTCAGGAAATGGTAATGATGCTGTCCCATTGTATATGGGATTATTAAAAGCTTCAGATTTTAATCCGCCAATTTCCGGATTTGATTTGTATCAAAGTATGAACCAGGTTTCGCTTACCAACAAAACCCAAAACGGCAAAACTTACAACTGGACTTATGGCGACGGAACGGTTTCAACATTAGGCAATCCGGTTTATACTTATCCAAAGGCGGGTGAATACACGATTACGCTAGAAGCGATGAATGCCAACAGTAAAACGGCCACCATCAAAAAAGCAACCATTGTTGGCCTTGACCGTGTTGAGCCTTTGCAGGCAGGTAATGCAGGATATTCATCAATTGCAATTTATGGCGGAGGATTATCAGTTAGCGGAACCAGCATAATCCTTCGAAAACAGGGAAGTTCTGACATTGTTGGAGGAAGCCTTTATTCCCCTGCTTTGGGAGTTTTATCAGCTCATTTCCTTTTAGAAAAGGCCGCTGTAGGAAAGTGGGATGTAGTTGTAAAAAAAGGAACAACAGAACAAATTCTGAAAGAAGCGTTTCAAATTGTTCAGGCAGATATGCCCGATCCATGGGTTTCAATTTCAGGACGCGGTGCAATTTTGTTTAACATGTGGCAAACCTATACCATAACCTTCGGGAACAATGGTAATGTGGATGCTTATGGAGTGCCTGTTTGGTTAGCTATTACCGACGATAAGGATCTTGGGATTGAATTTATAGATTTCGAAATGGAACCGTCATTCCTTGCTGTACAAAGGGAATTGCAAATGATGTAAAAAAACTTGACCCTTATTTCCTTTCGGAGAAGGTTTTAGGCGAAACAATGAATGCCCGTGTTTATCCGTTTATGATCCCTGTTGTACCTGCAAAAAGTACATCGAGCATACATATTCGGGTAAAAACACTGAAAAGCATTAAAATGAAAATATGGAATAATCAACCATGGATTGAAACATTGACCGGGTCGGGAGGCATTGTGTTGAAGAGCGGAAATATTCAACCTCAACCATCAATCGGACAAGTTGCCGGTTGTTTGACAGGATTATCTTTGGAAATTGCTGCAGATGTCTTTTCAGCAGGCTACGCGCCTGCTTTGAATTGCATAATGGGTGCGGGTAAACTGGGATTCCAGTTTGGGCTGACACCGCCCTGGAATAAAAAATTCTCCCTGATGAATACTCTATGGAATGCTTCAGTCACTGCTGTTGATTGTGGTTTAAGTCTAAGCGGAATTGCAGGGTATTATAAAATGGCCGGGGTTTTTCTTGCTAATGCATGGGATTACAGTGAAAACTTTAAATCGTGTGTTAATTTAGGATATGCTGATAATACATTAAATATTCTGATCGCTGCTGTTGGATCGTTCGACCCCAACGAAATGATTGGCCCGTCCGGTTTTGGCGACAAGCATTGGATTCAGAAAAATAACGTGATTCCATACACTGTTTTGTTCGAGAATAAAAGTACTGCAACAGCTCCGGCACATATCGTTACAGTTACTGACACACTTGATCTGACAAAATTTGATCTGAAAGAATTTGGGTTCAGTTCATTTGGTTTTGGCGACACCACGCTTGTTCCGAACGGGAAAAAGCTTAAACAATTCTCGATGGATGTGAACCTGAAACCTAAAAAGAACCTGATTGCCCGTGTTTCAGGAAAGTTAGATACCATTACAGGAGTAATCAAGTGGGAGTTTTTGTCTTTGAATCCTACTACCATGCAATTGGAAGAAGATCCGTTTGTTGGTTTCCTGCCGCCGAACAACACTAATCATGCCGGTGAAGGGTTTGTCAGCTTTTCTGTTGGACTTAAGAAAGAATTGGGAACAAATGCAATGCTTAAAAACAAAGCATCCATTGTTTTTGATGCCAATAAACCCATCATTACCAACGAATTTGTAAATACACTCGATTTGGATAATCCACAAAGTCAGGTTTACCCGTTGGATGCCACCAGCGACAGCCGTTTTCCACTGGCATGGACTGGCAGCGATAATGGTTCAGGAATTGCTTCCTATTCGGTTTATGTGATGGAAAACGATACTGCCCTTCGTCCGTGGAAATTAAACACGATCCTGAAATCGGCTGAATTTATTGGCAATGTCAATTCAAAATACAAATTCTACAGTGTGGCAACCGACAACGTCAGCCTGATAGAAGCCGCTCCTTCCCAATACGATGCGTCAACCCACATTACAGTAGATGTAAAGGAATTTGAACTGAAGAAAGATAAACTTCAGGTGTTCCCGAATCCGGTTAAAGGCAAACTGAATATCTCTCTTCAGAATGCACCTTGCGGGATGTATATCGTTGAATTGGTAGGCATAAACGGGCAGGTTTGCTATTCCGAAATTCACGACGATTTCAGTATTTCAAAAGGAATACCGATTGATGTGGCAAGCCTTCGTTCAGGCCAATACCTGCTGCGAATGGTGTACAGGAACAAATCGGTGACCCGAAAAATCATGATCAGGTAAACTGTACCTAAATTCGGAATCGTTTCGAAAATCAATCATACAAGCATTTAATTGCTTTAAAACGAGCTGTTCTCTTATAGTTTTTCAGACAAACAAGTATTTTACTTTCAAATTAATTTTGGTGTTAAAAATTATTTTCTACATTTGTCCACAGAAAAAGCTATTAGTAATGAAAAATATCAGCATTATATCTCTAGTCATTGTCAGCGTGGTGGTCCTCCTTCGTGCTGAATGAGATTGGTATAATGTAAGCTAAGACTTAGAAGCCTTTCTCAAACCAATGAGAAAGGTTTTTTTTTAAGAAAATAAATTCATACAAAAAGATATGCAAAAACGATTAAGATCGGCTACTACGACTGAAGGTCGGCGAATGGCAGGGGCAAGAAGCCTCTGGAGGGCGAACGGTATGAAGGAAGAACATTTCGGGCGACCAGTAATTGCCATTGTTAATTCGTTTACACAGTTTGTTCCCGGGCACGCGCATCTTCACGATGTTGGTCAGTATATTAAAGGTATTATCGAGAAACAAGGCTGTTTTGCCGCTGAGTTTAATACCATTGCTGTTGACGATGGAATTGCTATGGGGCACGATGGTATGTTGTATTCATTACCATCGCGCGATGTGATTGCCGACAGCGTAGAATATATGTGCAATGCGCACCGTGCCGATGCCATGGTTTGCATCTCGAACTGCGATAAAATTACTCCAGGAATGATGATGGCCGCCATGCGCCTGAATATTCCTGCTATTTTCGTATCGGGTGGACCAATGGAAGCTGGCGAAATAGATGGTAAAATGTACGATTTGGTTGATGCCATGGTCATGGCTGGCGACAACTCTGTTTCGGATGCAAAAATTGAAGCTGTCGAGAAAATTGCATGTCCAACCTGTGGTTCGTGCTCCGGAATGTTTACTGCCAACTCGATGAACTGTCTGGCCGAAGCGCTTGGGTTGGCGCTTCCGGGCAATGGAACCATTCTGGCAACCCATGCCAACCGTAAACGCCTGTTCGACGAAGCTGCCAACCGGATTGTTGAGATGACTTACGATTATTATAAAAACGGCAATGAAAATGCGCTGCCACGAAATATAGCCACCAAAGCGGCTTTCCAGAATGCAATGAAACTGGATATCGCGATGGGCGGTTCAACCAATACTGTTTTGCATATTCTGGCCATTGCTTTCGAAGGTGAAGTTGATTTTACAATGAAAGACATCGATGAATTATCACGTGTAACTCCAAATCTCTGCAAAGTAGCGCCAAGTGGCAGCTATCACATTCAGGATGTAAACCGTGCCGGTGGTATTTTAGGAATACTGGCCGAACTTGACCGGGCCGGAATGCTCGATACCACAGTTCCACGGGCTGACGGAAAAACGTTGGGTGAAGCAATAGCCGAATATGATTTGATGGCTCCGACTGTTACTGAAGATGCCTTCCGGAGATATAAATCAGCACCAGGTGGTGGTCGTAACCTGGTGATGGGTTCACAAGAAAAATATTATAAAGAATTAGATACCGACCGCGTTCACGGCTGTATCCGTGATTACGAAAACGCTTACAACAAAGACGGCGGACTGGCTGTTTTGTATGGCAATATTGCCCGTGATGGCTGCATCGTAAAAACAGCAGGAGTTGATCCTTCCGTCTATCATTTTAAAGGAACGGCCAGAGTATTCCAATCGCAGGATGATGCCTGCAACGGAATTCTTGGCGACAAAGTGCAGGCAGGCGATGTGGTAGTGATCATTTACGAAGGCCCCAAAGGCGGGCCGGGAATGCAGGAAATGTTGTACCCAACTTCGTACATCAAATCAATGAACCTCGGAAAGGCTTGTGCGTTAATTACCGATGGTCGTTTTTCAGGTGGAACATCAGGATTGTCAATTGGCCATGTTTCTCCGGAAGCTGCTGCTGGCGGCGAAATTGCCCTGATTCAGGATGGTGATTTAATAGTAATTGATATCCTGACACGTAAAATAGACGTTTTGCTCAGCGATGAAGAGTTGGCTGAAAGAAGGAAAAAGGAAATGGAAAAAGGGAATAAGGCATTTATGCCAGCGCCCCGCGACCGTCAGGTTAGTAAAGCATTAAAGGCCTATGCCAGCATGGTTTCGTCGGCTGACAGGGGGGCAATACGATTAATTGATTAAAAAAGTACCTAAAGTGAACCAGAGTGCCTAAAGTGCGCTAAAGTTGTATAAAAGAAGATCAACGCATGGGGTTTTACTTTAGGCACTTCGAACTCTAGGCACTTCGAACTTATAAATTGAAAAATATATAAATACTTAAATACAATGGCGACACAGCGAATAAGCGGCTCAGAAGCTGTAATAAAATCCCTTCTGGAAGAAGGCGTTGATACTATTTTCGGGTATCCGGGAGGTGCGATCATGCCCATATATGACGCGCTCTACGATTACGATCAACAAGTTACTCATTATTTAACCAGGCACGAGCAGGGTGCTATACATGCCGCCGAAGGCTATGCCAAAGTCACCGGTAAAGTAGGCGTTTGCTTTGCAACATCGGGGCCGGGCGCCACTAACCTGATTACAGGTTTGGCCGATGCCTTGATTGACTCTATTCCTTTAGTCTGCATCACAGGTCAGGTTGCATCACCCCTTTTGGGAACCGATGCTTTTCAGGAATCAGATGTGATGGGGATTACCATGCCGGTAACCAAATGGAACTATCAGATTACTTCAGCCGATGAAATTCCTGAAGCCATTGCAAAAGCTTTTCATATTGCACACACTGGCAGGCCGGGACCGGTACTCATTGATATTGCCAAAGATGCACAGTTTGGACAATTTGATTTCGAATATAAAAAATGCACTAAAATCAGGAGTTATCTTCCTGAACATCCTGTTGATCCGTTTCAGGTTAAAGCTGCCGCCGACCTCATCAATAATGCTAAAAAACCAATCGTTTTGTTCGGGCACGGCGTTATTCTGGCTCATGCTGAAGACGAATTTAAAGAATTTCTCGAAAAAACCGGAATACCTGCTGCCTGGACTTTACTGGGACTTTCAGCGCTTCCAAGTAATCACCCGCTAAATGTTGGAATGCTCGGGATGCATGGAAATTATGGCCCGAATATTAAGACTAACGAAGCCGATGTGGTTATTTCGATCGGAATGCGGTTCGACGACCGGGTGACTGGAAAGGTAGCTGCTTATGCACGACAGGCTAAAATCGTTCACCTCGAAATTGATCCTGCCGAAATAAATAAAATCATCAAAGCCGATGCCCCAGTCCTGGGAAATGCAAAAAAATCGCTCCGGATGTTGATTGATAATGTGAATCCAAATACCCACACGGCCTGGCTCGAAGAATTCCATGTTTGCGACAAGATTGAGTATGATAAAGTAATATCTCATGATGTTTATCCGAAAAAGATCGGATTGACCATGGGCGAAGTGGTTCGGATAGCCTCCGAGAAAACAAATAATGATGCAATTCTTGTTACTGATGTAGGTCAGCAACAAATGATTGCTTCCCGATATTTTAAATTCAACCAATCACGGAGCAATGTCACTTCCGGAGGTTTGGGAACCATGGGGTATGGACTTCCTGCTGCAATGGGCGCCAAAATTGGCCGACCCAACCGGGAGGTGTTCGCAATGGTTGGCGATGGTGGTTTCCAAATGACGATTCAGGAACTCGGCACCATTTCACAATATGAAATCGGAGTGAAAGTCATTGTACTGAACAACAATTTCTTAGGAATGGTGCGCCAGTGGCAGCAATTGTTCTTCGAAAAACGGTATTCGTTTACTGAAATGAAAAATCCTGATTTCGTCGGAATCGCCAAAGCTTATGGCCTTGCTTCACAGAAAGTAACTTCACGCGATCAGTTGGAAGGAGCTATTCAGGAAATGATTGACCACAAAGGACCTTATGTGCTCGAAGTGGTAGTTGAACAGGAAGACAATGTTTTCCCGATGATTCCGACCGGAGCCTCCATTTCAGACATCATACTTGAACCTTAAAAATACAGACATGAAACAAGAATATATTATAACCGTTTTTTCGGAAAACCACATCGGGTTGCTGAGCAGGATCACCATCATTTTTACCCGCCGGAAAATCAACATCGACAGTTTAACGGTTTCTGAATCGGCCATTGCCGGGATTTTTAAATTCACCATTGTGATCAACGAAACAGCTGATCGGATACAGAAAGTCGTCGGACAGCTTGAAAAAGTAGTAGATGTTTTGAAAGTATTCGCCAACACGAACGATGAGATGATCTATCAGGAAATTGCCCTGTATAAAGTTTCAACTGAATTTTTGTTTGAATCGGATAAGGTTGAGAAAATTGTTCGGAATTCCGGAGCTCGAATTCTGGAACTTACACGCGAATATGTGGTGATCGAAAAAACCGGACATTCAGATGAAACACAGCATCTTTTCGATGAACTAAACGTATTTGGTGTCACCCAGTTTATCCGCTCAGGAAGAGTTGCCCTTACACGCAGCACCATAGAGCGGCTTTCAGAATTTTTAAGAGAACGCGATGCGCTGTTGGAGCAGGTGGATTAGGAAATAGTTCGGAGTGCCTAGAGTGAACTAAAGTGCCTAAAGTTGAAAAATACCTTGATCGAAGCAGTTGTTTAACTTTAGGCACTCCGAACTATTAAAGCAGCATCTTATCCACATAAATATCCTGAAAGTTGGGATGACCTTCCAGATTAATATGTCTGGTTTTTGCCAGAATCGCGTTTGTAATTGTTGAATCTGAAAACAAGAACATCTTTGCTCCAATCAGAGCTGTGTTTCCCATTTTGTGGATTCTTTCTTCCTGACTTTCAATCATTCCGGTAGCTATCACGTTTCCGATGTTGATGTAATTCCCGAAACCACCGGCAATATATATCGTTTCAATTTCGGAAAGTTCAACCGACAAATTCTTTGCTAAAATCGTCAATCCTGCGGCAATAGCGGCTTTGGCCAACTGAAATTCGTTGATGTCTTTTTGAGTCAGACTCACTTTGCCTGAAAGGTGAATTTGACTTTCACCTGAATTTATTTCACCGAACATCCCAATTAATTCCATTTTGTATAAAATGGCCACAGCATCAATTAACGCGCTACCGCAAATCCCTTTCGGGGCAGTATTTCCAATTACAATGGCTTCTATTTTTTCTTCAACCAGATTCAGCGATGATATTGCTCCTGAAACTGCGCGCATTCCCATCGAAATGCTTGCCCCTTCGAATGCCGGGCCTGCTGCGGTTGAGGCGCATACGATCTGGTTTTTATTGCCAATAACAATTTCACCGTTAGTTCCCAGATCAATCAGAGCAGTATAGTTTTCCTTTTGGTGAATTCCGGTTGCCGCTATTCCGGCTAAAATATCGCTGCCTACAAAACTGCCGATCGAAGGGTAAAACTTCACTTTATCTTTGACCTGAAAACTCCAGCCCAATTCTTCAGGATCAAAAGTTTTCATGCCAAGATTATCGGTTTTAAATGGGTACATCGAAAGCGGTGAAACATCACAATTGCTGAAAATCAGTTGCATGATTGAATTCCCAACCAATATAACTTTGTGAATTTCGACCGGATGTTTTTTAAGCATCAGTTCGATCATAGTTCCTGTTGCTGACCGGATTATCCGGGTTATTTCGGGCGAATTGCCATCCAGACAAGCCTGAATCCTGGAAATCAGATTGGCTCCAAATTTAACCTGAGGATTCAGCATGGTTTCTACTGCCAATACTTTAGCCGATGATAAATCAATCAGTTGAGCCACTACAGTAGTGGTTCCCAAATCAATTGCAATTCCGTATCCTTGCTGAGGCTGGAATCCGAATTCACTTTCATCAGCCAGAATCAGGTGATTGAATTGCTCAATTTCAAGGGTGATATCGCTGGTGCATTGGCTGAAACAGGCCAGTCGCCAATCAGGAGAAAGTCCAAATTTACCAAGCTTTTGCTGATGTGTTACGGTTGTTTCAACCTCTCCGGCCAGCAACCTGACCTTGCATTTCCCGCAGGTCCCTTTGCCTCCACAAGGAAATTCAATGCCAAATTCGTGCAAAACATCAATCAGCGGCGTCTGGTCGTTGACCAACAACTCTTTTCCAAGTGGATGAAGACGAATGGAATGTTTAATCATTCAAGGAGATTTTCATGGTGCAAAAGTAATCGAAACAACAGCCCCCTCCAACTCCCCCACAGGGGGAGAGAAAAAATGCTCTGCTCCATACAATTCACTTATTTATTTGAGATACTTTTCAAAATTGAGTTTTTAAGTTCCCTCTTACAGGAGGGGAATTTAGGGGAGACCTCCCATTGAAAGCCGTCCCCTGCGTGGAGGGTTTGGGTGGGGCTTCCCTACAATCCGTATTCTGCCAGAATAAATTTACTCTTATCAATAACTGGCAACATCATCTCTATGAAATCACTTTCATTGTCAGGTATGCTGTTCAATTCGTCACGAAGAATTGGCAGGTAACTGGTTTCCATTTCTGGAAGCTTCATTTTGCCTGAAGCCAATGCCTCTTCAATGATATCGAGTGCTTTCAGTGCGCCGTTTTTTGCGTTGGCTACATACGAATCGCCTTTCAGCAGTTCTTTCGAAATGCGGATCACATTTTCAGGAGATAATATCAGCGCCTGAGGGTCGGTATAAACGTCGGATGCTACCAGCAATTGCTGCAATATATGACTTGGAACCGTTCCGGCAATTAAAGCCTGGTTCATCAGCCGGGCATCGTATTCCAATTGCTCCATATAGGCGGTTGGTGCCATTCCGGATAACAATTTGATGTTTTGAACCGATTCGTTACTCCACAAATCGCAGCAGGCTGAGGCAATATTTCCCAATGGGCTCAGATGGGCGCAGGCAGCGGTTTTTCCTTCCATCGAAATGGGGATTCCTGTAATTGCCTTCAGGAACGGGCCTTCGTAGCCGCAATCCTTATCAGGCCCAACAGCGCCTTCTTCCATGGCAACAATTGACCGGACAACCGAAATAACCCTGACCAAGGCAGCAAAAACTTTCGGAATATATTTTTTCTCAGCTAAAACCATGGCGGTGTTGGCAAATCCGCAGGCTGAATCGCCTGCTGCAATTTTCCCGTGTTTATTGGCCAGGGCAACTATTTTCCCCCACAAAAACTGCATATCCCTGACTCCCAAAACTGCCAAAGCAAATACAATTGTTTTAATGTCGCAATTCATCAGAGCATCATCCGATACTTCTTTTCCACCTGTACTTTCAATGGATAACAAATCACCGCCTTCAATCATTCCCTTCTCAAAAAGTTCCATCATAGGCTCTAAGTAAGCAGAAGTACGCTGTTTGGCAGGTCGTTCAAACTCGCGCAGGTCGTTTGGGGTTAACCTGATTTCGGAAGCAAGCCCATGTTTCTGATAGTATTTTTCACAGATTTCGTTCATGATTTTCACGATTTCAATTCCGATCTGCGGCGTTTTCGTCATTTCCAGTAAGGTTTCCAATTCAAGAACTACGCCCTTTGAATTCAGGTGCAATGCACGTTCCAGAGCCCCCTCGGCAATCTCGCGGTAATGTTCGTAAACTTGCTGCAAAGTGTTGTTGTTGATGCTCATGACGGGAAGGGTAAAATTGAGTTCCGCATAGACTTGCCCACCACCGATTTCAAGTCCCCTGCGTGTTTTTACCGGGTAAGGGGCAATCCCAAACATCAGGTCTTCAGGATTGGTTATGACTAGGCTTTTGTATTTCATTCGAAAACAAGTGTATTAATATCATGAAGCTATTCTGTTCAAATATTCGACCACTCCCTGAGGATCAGGGGCATAGAAATCGGCGCCAATTTTCTGGCAGAATTCATTGTTCACCGGAGCTCCCCCAATAAATACTTTTGTGGTAGAAAGATTAGCCTTGATGTCGGAAACAATTTCGCCCATGTTTACCATGGTGGTAGTCAGAAGCGCCGATAAAGCCACAATAGCTCCGGGATGATTATTTACAGCCTCGATGTAACGGGCCGAAGGAACGTCAACACCTAAATCAACAACAGTCCAACCAGAACCTTCAACCATCATGGCCACCAGGTTTTTACCGATGTCGTGCAAGTCACCTTTCACAGTACCAATGATAAATGTGCCTTTCGTTTTTATTTCTCCTGAAGTAAAAAACGGCTTCAGTTGCAACATGGATGCACCCATAGCTTTGGCCGACATGAGCATTTGTGGAACGAAAATCTTATTTTCAGAGAATTTCTTTCCAACGCGATCCATAGCAGGAACCAACGCGTTTTCAAGAATCTGTTGCGGGCCAACACCGGTTTCGAGGGCTTTAATTGTTAATTCCAGTGCACCGTCTTGTCCTTTAAGCTGAGGGGGATATGGCGACTTGAAATCTACTTTTCCCAATTCAACAGCTTCCAGTAATTTTTCGAGTAATTCTTCCATTTGAATTGACTTATTTATTTGGATTCATTTCTGACACAAAAATACATAGAGGATCAAGCGAAATCTACACCTATTTTTACTAATATTGATGCAATATTCACATTCTGGATAGTATTGGTATAATTAATACTACAATGTCGGCATTACTAGAGCAAATAGCTTTGAATGATGATGAATCATTTTTCATCGGAATTTTTCAGGATAACCTGGCAAAAAGCAGTTGGCATTACCACAATAATTTTGAAATCAGCTTTATTACCGAAGGTTCGGGAAAGCGGATTGTAGCCGATTCGATTGAAGAGTTCCAACCGGGCGACCTTGTTTTTCTTGGACGAAACCTTCCACACGTATGGCTTGTCGAGAAAGAAACCCTGACTCCTTCACAGCGAACACTCGAAATGGTTTTCCTTCAGTTCACTACTGAAATATTTGGTCAGCAATTGTTGAGCCTGCCCGAATTTAAATATGTTTCCAAGGCGTTGACATTATCAGAGCGTGGAATACAGGTTGTTGGGCAAACACTTAACGAAGTCAGCGAACTCATGCTTCAAATGCCCTATCTGAAAGGCTTTGATCGGATGTTACATTTTTTTAAAATCATGGATATTATTGGAAGAAGTGACTCAAACATTCAATTGGCGAGTATGGATTTCATGAAATCCCTTTTTAAAACAGGCAGCAAACGGTTAACCGCTATCCATGAATATTTAATGAATAATTACCGCGAAGAGGTTGACCTGAAGAAGCTGGCAGCATTGGTCAATATGGCCGAAGGATCGCTATGCCGGTATTTTAAGGCAAATATGGGGATGACCGTTTTTGAATACCTGAATCAGATAAAAACAGATTTTGCATGTAAACTATTGATGAATAACGACATGAGTATCATTGAAGTTTGTTTCGACAGTGGATTTAATAACCTCAGCCATTTCAACAAACAATTTAAAAAATCCGCTGGAGTGCCTCCTTCAGAATACCGAAAGAGGTTAAAGGGATTGATTTAGACTGAATTAATATTAAAATCGTTTTCGCAATGAATTAACAGTAATCCAAAAATCAAAAACACATAGGAAAATAATAAAGATTATCGCTGAGTTAGGAATCGAAATAGAATCATACCAGAATTGAGTCGTTCAAAAAAATGGCTATATTTGCAGTAAATTCAAACGAAATGATTGTAAAACAGGTTTATAAAATAGACCATAAAAGTCAACTTCTAATAAATATCCCTGAAAATTTTAGAGATAAAAGACAGATTCTTGTTGTTCTGGATGATTCTGTTAACTCAAAAGCTGACAAAATTGCATTAATGAAAATTGCCTCAAGTGATCCTGTGTTTCTTGAAGACATAGAATCAATTTCGAGGGATTTTAGCCACAATTAAATGAAGCAACCATCCGAACAAATCCCTGTTTACAGCCTCGACAATTTTAGCTCTCCTGAACGAAAAAGTCAGCAGTTTCAGGTTGAAGTGTTTGATGCCAACCGGCATTTTAGTGTCAAATACCCACACCGGCACGATTTTTTTGAAGTGCTTTTCCTACTCAAAGGCTCGGGTTATCACATCATTGACGGTAATAAATATGAGATAAAGCCCGCCTGTGTTTTCTTCATGTCGCCGGGACAGGCGCACAAGCTCGAACTTTCGAACGATATCGAAGGCTTCATTTTTATCTTCACTGCCGATTTTTACCTGCTCAACCGGAGCAATCAGGATAGCCTGATTGAATTTCCGTTTTTTTATACCATCCATCAGGATAATCCCCCTTTGTTTCTGGAAAATGAAAATGATATTCAATTTCTGGAAATTTTGTTCAGGAAAAGTATTGCTGAAGCCAACCTGGCTCGTGATTTTACAATTGAATTGCTGAGATCAATCCTGAACCTGATTCTAACAACCTGTGCTGCCCGCTATCCAATGAATGAAAACCTGTTGAATAAGGGCAAAGGACAAATTCTGGTCAAACGGTTTTTCCATCTGGTTGAAGAAAATAACCAGAAAAATCTCTCGCTGAGCGATTATGCCGGAATGATTGGAATAACACCCAATCACCTGACGCAGACTGTGAAAATCCTGACAGGCAAAACTTCTTCCCAAATTATCAGAGCTAAACAACTGCTTGAAATTAAGCGTCTGTTGGTACATACGAACCTGAATGTTTCGGAAATTGCCAATCAGTTGAACTTCGAAGACCAGTCGTATTTCACTAAGTTTTTTAAACGTGAAACTGGGATTACTCCGATTCAGTACCGGGCAAATGCTCTGAAATAACAAGCAAAATTACCAAAACCAAATTAACTATAACTTGCTGGTATTAAGCTATTATATTTGTTAGTCTGAGATTTCAGGAATTAAAATCCTTGAAAAGTGCCAATAATAGTTACTTTTTTACTCTTCTTTTACAGGAATATTCCATTGCTTTGTATCATCAGAAAGAATTCACAAACACAATAAAATCAAAAGAAAATGGCAAATTATTTTAATTCAATTCCTTTGCGCGTTCAGCTCGAACAATTGGGCAAATGCGATTTTATGGATCAGTCGGAATTTGCCGACGGCGTAAAAAAGTTAATCGGTAAAAAAATTGTTGTCTTAGGTTGTGGAGCTCAGGGTTTGGCACAGGGCCTTAATATGCGCGACAGCGGCCTGGATATTTCATACGCTTTGCGCGAAGTGGAAATTACCGAGAAACACATTTCGTATATGAATGCTACCGAAAATAAGTTTAAGGTCGGTACATTTCAGGAACTAATCCCAACTGCCGACCTGGTATTGAACCTGACTCCGGATAAATACCACACTCCGGTTGTGAATGCAGCTATGCCGTTGATGAAAAAAGGCGCTTGTCTTTCGTATTCACACGGATTCAATATTGTAGAAGAAGGAATTCAAATCAGAAAAGATATTACCGTGATCATGGTGGCCCCCAAATCGCCTGCATCCGAATTACGGGCCGAGTTTGTGCGTGGATTTGGCGTTCCAACGCTCATCGCCGTTCACCGCGAAAACGACCCGAATGGCGATGGCCTTGAAATTGCCAAAGCTTATTGCGCCGGGACTGGCGGACACAAAGCCGGTGTTCTGCATTCCTCGTTTGTAGCCGAAGTAAAATCGGACCTGATGGGCGAACAGACCATTCTTTGTGGTGTATTGCAAACAGGCTCAATCCTGATGTTCAATAAAATGGTTGAAAAAGGTATTGACCCGGGTTATGCTTCAAAATTAATTCAGTATGGCTGGGAAGTAACTACCGAAGCTTTGAAATTAGGTGGAATCACCAATATGATGGACCGCCTTTCAAACCCTGCCAAAATTGAAGCATTCAAACTGGCCGGCGAACTGAAAGTGATCATGCGGCCATTGTTCGAAAAACACATGGACAACATTATGTCGGGTTCATTCTCGTCAACCATGATGGAAGACTGGAAAGCGGGCGATAAAGACTTACTGGCATGGAGAGCCGCAACCGGCGAAACAGCATTCGAAAAAACGCCTGCCGGAACCATGAAAATTACAGAACAGGAATACTTCGACAATGGCACTCTGATGGTCGCTTTCGTGAAAGCCGGAGTAGAGCTGGCCTTCGAAGTAATGACCGAAACCGGAATCAAAGCTGAGTCGGCATATTACGAATCGTTGCACGAAACTCCTTTGATTGCCAACACCATTGCCCGTAAAAAACTGTTCGAAATGAACCGTGTAATTTCTGATACTGCCGAATATGGCTGTTATTTGTTCGATCATGCCTGCAAACCGCTGCTAGCCGGGTTCATGTCAAAAATTGAAACCAATGTGATTGGAAAAAATTTTAATGAAGGTATTGACGGACATGTAGATAACATCGAACTGGTTAAGATCAACGAGCAAATCCGTTACCACGAAGTTGAGCTGATAGGCGAAGAACTACGCGAAGACATGGATGCCATGAAAGCGATTATCTAAACTGAATATTGATTGATTATTAAAGCCTCGTTGAAAAGCGGGGCTTTCTTGGTTGCTACCGTATTAAATTTTCATAATGCCCGTCTATGGCAAAGATACGAATATAGTTCTCGTCGAATTTGTAAACCAACCGATCATATTCCTTCAAACAAGTTGTTCCTGAGTTGGTTTATAACCACTGTTTTTTTGATAGGTTACCAACGACTCAGCAACCTGGTTCATCAACGAAGTGTTTCTAAGCACATACAAAGTTTCCTGTTCGCGCTCCCAATCTTCAGCACTCAAAACGATAAAATCTTTTCCTGAACGGCGGTTTATCCGGATTACCTGATGATCCTTAATCGCTTTGTCCACAAAGTCTTTCAGGTTTGCCCTGAATTTATTTACTGATAGCTCAATCATATTTATTGTTCTATTTTCTACAAATGTACGGGATTTTGGTACATCTAAAAAACTATTTTTTAATTTTTCTGATGGACCAATTAAATTTTACAATTTCCTCAATTCGACCAATAACTCTTCAATCTTTTTAATAGTTTCAGCCTGGCTGCACGAAAAATTATTCAGCATGACAGCGAACGATAGTTCTCTCCCTGAAATAGTTGTCAAATAACCGGCATAACAGCGAACACGGGTCATGGAACCGCTTTTGGCGTGTAAAGATTGTTTAGGAAAATTTTCGTTTTGGAAAACCGTCAAAGTCCCATTGCCTGCTGATGGCAGCGATTGATAAAAGTCGTCTGAATAAGCGCTTTTGTTTTTCATGTAATTCAGTATGCCCACCATTTGACTCGCCGTAACTGCATTAAATCGCGACAAGCCACTCCCGTCGTTCATGAAAAAACCGGTCATGTCCAGTCCTTTTTCTTTCCAGAATTGAATTACGTACTTGCAGCCATCTTTGGTTGTGCCTACGCCTGTATTTTGAAATGCAAGATGTTTCAGCAAATGTTCGGCAAACAGGTTCACGCTTTCGTGATTGGTTACCCGGATAATGTCGCGTAATGGTGGCGATTGAGTGAGAGCTATTTGCTCGTTTACAGCTTTTGCCTTTTCAAACCGGGTTTCTCCTGAAATGGAAATACCCGTTTCAGCAAGCTTTCTCCTGAACTCACTGGCAAGCAGAGCCGCCGGACCTGGAATGGAGGCTTTAATTACAAAGTCGTTTTTATTCTTCGGAATGGTGCCACGGATAATCCGCCTGATATCCATTGGACTTCCAAAAACATAAGCCTGATCGCTATTCAGATCGGATGACAGCACTTCGTTTTGAAGATCAAGGCCAGGAATTTCAGGATTGATTCCGATAACTTTAGTTGGCTGATCAGCAGCAATTTCAGAACTTAGGTGAATTTCATACAGATTGTCATAAACACTGATTCCTGAAGCGCCTGCCCCGTAATAATTCCCGATATCTTCCCAAACCCAGGTTCCCGGAATCGTCTGTTGTTCATAAATAGTGGCATCTGCTACCAAATTGCCAAAAATTACCCTGATATTTCTGTTCTGTAATGCTTTGATCCATTCATCCTGAAAATTTTTCCCTTCAGGAAAATACATCGAACCCAACGTTGGATCGCCGCCACCAATGATTTGCAAATCGCCAAACAACGTGTCATTACGGATTGTTCCGGAGTAGGAAAGGATAGTTGAAAACCGATAATCAGGACCAAAATATTCAAGGGCAGTAGCTGTAGTCACTAATTTCATAATTGATGCCGGCATCAGGCTGAGTTGAGGTTCCGACCTGATTAATTGTTCGCCTGTCTGGTTATCGGAAATGGTAATTCCAACGCTGGCATTTGCCAACCCTGGAGTTGATTGCCATTCGATTATTTTTTGCTGAACAGTAGCTATCCGGCTTTGGGTAGCGCCAACAATTATCAAAAAAATAAAAATGAAGGTAAAGATGGTTTTTCCAGGAATATTTTGTTTGTTCATTGATGCAGTTTTATGATCGAAAGATAATGAGATTATCAGGATTTCTGAAATAGTTGAAATCTGATTACTGCGCCATGCCACTTTCTTTACATTCTCTCTTTGTTTAAATTAAGGTTATGCCTTCAGAACGACCAAATGTTTTTCCGAAGCTTTTATTATCTTTGTCATGCTTTGTTAAAAAGTAGTTATTGATCTGATAATTAGTGAATTTATTAATACTATTTAAGTTTAATTCTAAACCAAATCACCATGTTTATTGATAAAGTAGTTGGGCGGGAAATTTTGGATTCGCGTGGCAATCCAACCGTAGAAGTTGAAGTTACGCTTGAGTGCGGCGCTATTGGTCGCGCTGCTGTTCCATCCGGGGCATCAACCGGCGAAAACGAAGCCCTGGAGTTGCGCGACGGCGATAAAGGACGTTACTTAGGTAAAGGTGTTTTGAAAGCTGTTGCCAATGTCAACACAGTTATTGCCAAAGAAATTATGGGAATGGATGCGTCCAAACAAGTTGCTATTGATAAGAAATTGATTGCACTTGATGGGACAAAAACTAAATCAAAATTGGGTGCCAATGCCATGTTGGGAGTTTCATTGGCTGTTGCCCGTGCTGCTGCCGATGCGCTTGACATGCCCTTGTACCGCTACATAGGTGGAACTAATGCCAAAACATTACCTGTTCCGATGATGAACATCATCAACGGTGGTTCGCATTCTGACGCTCCTATCGCTTTTCAGGAATTCATGATCCGCCCGATTGGCGCTACCTCTTTCCGCGAAGGATTACGCATGGGCGCTGAAGTTTTTCATCACCTGAAAAAAGTACTTCACGACCGTGGTTTAAGTACTGCAGTTGGCGACGAAGGTGGTTTTGCCCCTAAATTGGATGGAACTGAAGATGCATTGAACAGCATCATTAAAGCGATTAAAAATGCCGGGTACAAACCAGGTCTAGCTTCTGAAGGTGGCGATATTTCTATCGCGATGGACTGTGCTGCTTCAGAATTCTACAAAGACGGAATTTATGACTATTCCAAATTCGAAGGTCCAAACGGAGCAAAACGCAATTCAGCCGAACAAATCGAATACCTTGCCAGTTTGGTTGCTAATTTTCCAATTGATTCAATCGAAGACGGAATGTGCGAAAGTGACTGGGATGGCTGGGTTGCTTTAACCAAAAAATTGGGTGATAAAATCCAGTTAGTTGGTGACGATAACTTCGTAACCAATATTGAATATTTGAAAAAAGGTATTGAGATAGGTGCTTGTAACTCAATCCTGATCAAAGTAAACCAGATTGGTACATTGACCGAAACTTTGGATGCTATTGAAATGGCTCACCGTGCTGGTTACACTTCAGTAACTTCACACCGTTCAGGCGAAACAGAAGATTCAACCATCGCTGACATTGCTGTTGCAACCAATGCCGGCCAAATCAAAACCGGATCGTTAAGCCGTTCAGACCGAATGGCTAAATACAACCAGTTGCTCCGCATCGAAGAAGAATTGGGCGCTTCGGCTATCTACGGATACAAAAAACCAGTCAAAAAATAAGATTAAAACTGAATTTGATAAAGAGTCGGCTCCTAAAAATGGGTCGGCTCTTTTCGTTTTTAAAGGCCAGATAAGATTTTCGAAGAACATTGGATTAGATTTAAATTTCCGCTATTTTAACACAGCCAATAAAAACCGAATCCAAACTAACAAAGCCGCCATGAAACCGATATCCGTTTTTCTGTTCCTGATTTGCCTGGCCATTTCAGGCAGCGCACAATCTAAAGCACTTGTCCCTTTCGAAAAAATTAATCCTGAATTGCATACCAACCACTGGAAAGCGCAATGGATCACTCATCCAACCGAACCAGCGCTCGATTACGGTGTTTTTCATTTCAGGAAAAGTTTCGAATTGGCTACAATTCCAAAGGAATTCATTATTCACATTTCAGCAGATAATCGTTATCGGTTTTTTGTCAATGGTCAGGCCGTTTGCATTGGCCCGGCTCGCGGCGACCTGGCGCACTGGTTTTACGAAAGCATAGATATATCCGGATTTCTGAAACCAGGGAAAAACCTCTTGGCTGCGGTAGTCTGGAACTTTGGCGAAGACAAACCCTGGGCGCAGTTCTCTTTAAAAACCGCTTTAATTGTTCAGGGAAATTCAGAAACAGAACAATTGGTGAATACTGATTCGAGCTGGAAGGTCATTAAAAATAAAGCCTATCAGTCTGCCTCGGCTGATGCACGTGAGTCGCTTGGACAATTTATTGTTGTTGGCCCCTGCGATAAGGTTGATGCAAAACTATTTCCATGGAACTGGGAAACCAGTGAATACAGCGACAATAACTGGAGTCAGGCAAAATCCCTGGATGTGGGTCATCCCCGGGGTGTTGGAACTGACATTAACTGGGTACTTACTCCGCGCCGGATTCCTCAGATGGAACAAAAGGAACAGCGGTTTGCCAGCGTAAGGCGGGCTTCGACGGCTTCAACCACTTCGACAAGCTCAGTGGCCGGTTCCGCATTTACAGTTCCTGAGGGTTTTCTTCAGGGAAAATCTAAATGGATCGTTCAGGCCAATCAAAAAATGATCGTTTTACTCGATCAGGGAAATTTGACAACCGGATATCCTGAATTGATTGTTTCTAAAGGAAAAAGTTGCCGGATTAAGCTGGTTTATTCGGAAGCATTGTTTGATACCAAGGGAAACAAGGGAAACCGAAACGAGATAGAAGGCAAGCAAATTAATGGTTATGCTGATATTTTTCTTCCTGATGGTGGCACAAACCGGTTGTTCCGCCCTTTGTGGTTCCGCACCTGGCGATACCTTCAGATAGAAATTGAAACAAAAAATGAAGCACTCGTCATTGATGATTTTAAAAGCGAATTTACGGCTTATCCGCTTCAGGAAAATGCGATTTTTGAATCTGACCAGTCTGCTTTGAAACAAATCTGGAATACTGGTTGGCTAACGGCCCGGCTTTGTGCCAACGAAACTTATTACGATTGTCCATACTATGAGCAACTTCAGTATGTAGGCGATACCCGGATTCAAGCCCTGATTTCGATGTATGTTTCGGGTGACGACCGTTTGGTGCGAAATGCTTTGCTGCAATATGACGAATCACGATTTCATGAAGGCCTGACCCAAAGCCGGTACCCATCGGCCAGTCCTCAGGTTATTCCACCATTTTCGCTTTATTGGATTGATATGGTTCACGATTACTGGACTCTTCGGGATGATCCGGAATTTGTATCTGGTTTTTTAAATGGGATTGATCAGGTGTTAAGTTGGTTTACTCAACGTATTGACCCGAAAACCGGATTGCTTGGAAAAGTCGAATACTGGAATTTTGTGGATTGGGCGGATGAATGGCCATGGAACAATGAATCCCGGATCGGAGGAGTACCAAAAGGTGGCGGCTTCGACGGACAATCATCCATTTTAACCATGCAACTGGCTTATGCAGTTCAGCGGGCAGTCGAATTACATAACTATTTTGATCATCCGGTTCAGGCTGAAAACTATAAACAACTGGCTCAGTACCTGACTAAATCGGTCTTTGACAATTGCTGGGATACGGCACGAAATTATTTGGCCGATACGCCTGACAAATCTAATTTCAGTATGCACGCGCAAATATTTGGGATTTTAACCAATACGATTCCTGAAAACGAACAGCAAACAATGATGGAAAAAATCATGAGCGATAAAAAGCTGATTCAACCTACCTTGTATTTCAGGTTTTACCTCACTCAGGCTTTGAAAAAAACGGGGCTGGCCAACCATTATCTGCAAACACTTGGTCCATGGAAAGAAATGCTGCAAAACGGGCTAAGTACCTTTGCTGAGAAACAAGATCCAACCCGTTCCGATTGCCATGCCTGGAGCGCCAGCCCGAATTACGATTTCCTGGCTACTGTTGCAGGCATTCAACCAGCCTCACCCGGTTTCAAAACCATCAGGATGGAACCTGCTTTGGGCGAACTTAAATTCATCAAAGGCCAGATGCCACATCCGTCTGGAATGATAATTTTTAATCTGAAACGAAATGAAACAGAAGGCATTCAAGGCGAAGTAACTTTGCCTGAAGGACTTACCGGCACTTTTGGGTGGATGGGAAAAACTATTTCATTGAAAGGTTTGACCAATATCAATATTCAATAATAACTCATTTGAATCGTGTCATAAAATTGCCTTTTCAGATAAAAAAAATCCTGAACCCAAAACAAATCGGGTTCAGGATTTTTTCAATGATACAAACTAATGTCAATTATCCATTCGACAAAGCTGTCTCCATCTCAATCGCTTTCGGGAACAAAATGTTATTCTCCAAATGAATGTGGCGATGTAAATCATCTTCGAACTCTTTCAGTTTGCCATAAAGTACCCTGAAAGTATTGCAGGCATCTTCGGGTGGCGTATATCCATCGCTCAAACGGAACATCTCTTTCAGGATTACTCCGGCATTTTCATGTTCCTGTTCCATCACAGATATTGGACCTGAAACTGATCCAAAACAAGAATCAGCCGCACCATTTTCACCCGCCTGTGAAGCCACCAATCCCTTGATATATGGGAAAAGAATTTGTTCTTCCTTCTGCATGTGCGAAAGCAATTCTTCAGCCAAATCCTGAAACAATTCATTGATTTGAATCACTTCAGCATGATGCTCGCCATGCACATCGGCAACCTTCTGAGCCAATGGCAGAATTTGCGGAATGGCTTTGCTTACATACTGATGATGGGTATTCTGAATGTAATCGGCTAAAAAGCCAATGTTCCAGCTATCGAAATCATGAACCGCTGATCCTTGTTGGTTTTTAAGCGCTTCCAAAGCATTTATCACTTTGTCTTCGTCGCAGCCGCTATTTGCGCAAGCTTCGCCTACTGAGATTTTTCCGCCGCAGCAAAAATCGATTCCGTAGTTGCTGAATACATCGGCAGCTCTGAAATCCAGTTTCACTATTTCACCTACTGATTTATTTCTTAAATTTTCCATTTTAGTATTGTTTTTATTATTAATGTCCTTTTCCTTGACTCACCCCTCCGCATCTTCGATGCTTTGCCCCATTTCTACAAGTAGAGAGGGGAGAAGACAGATTTATCTGTCTTCGGGGTGAGTTGGGTAACTTAAATCTTCAATTCCTATTTTTTTTCTTTCTGAACCGACCAGCCAAACAACAGTCCGGCAACAAAATAAACCAGAGCAACTACACCTACCGCAAAAATGGTGTCACCAACGACACGCAGCCAGCGAAGGGTTTGCATGAACGGTTGTTGCAGGAATTCGGCTGAACGGGCGTACCACATGCCGTATTTCACGCTGGCAACGGTTTGCAGCAGACCTACAGGCAAAACACTGATTAAAACCATCAGCAAAAGTCCGATGTTGATCGCCCAGAAGGCAATGAATAGTGGTTTATCGTTCCAGACACTTTTCACCCACATGTTCCGGAGAACAAAAAGCATGAGCGAAATACCCAGCATTCCGTAAACGCCAAATAATGCAGTGTGACCGTGAACCGCAGTAGTATTTAATCCCTGCATGTAATACAAGGCGGTCGGAGGATTGATCAGGAACCCGAATATACCGGCGCCGACTAAATTCCAGAATGCCACAGAAATTAATCCGTAAATAGGCCAGCGGTAAGCAGTCAGCCAGTTGGTATGACGGCTCAGTTTAAAGTTATGCCATACTTCGAAACCCATCAGTACAAGCGGAACAACTTCGAGTGCGCTGAAAGTGGCGCCCAGCGCCAGAATGGCTGTTGGCGTTCCGGTGAAATACAGGTGATGGAAAGTTCCAATGATACCACCGCCCAAAAAGATAACGGTTGAAAGCAGTACCGCAGTGGTAGCTGTTTTGACACGAAGTAAACCCAATTGTACGAAAATAAAGGCAGAAACCACGGCAGCAAATACTTCGAAGAAACCTTCAACCCAGAGGTGTACCACCCACCAGCGCCAGTATTCGGCGATGGCCAGGTTAGTTTGTTGTCCCCACATCAGACCGGCGCCGTAGAACGAACCGATAGCAGCCGAAGCAACGACAAAAAGAATAATCAGGTTGCGGCTTTCAGAAGGAGTTCTCAGGATTGGAATTAGCGGACGAACCATTAATGCTAGCCAGATAAACAATCCGGCGAACAGGAAAATTTGCCAGAAACGACCCAGGTCAACATATTCGTAACCCTGATGTCCAAACCAGAAATTTTCGGCCAGGCCCAGTTTCTGCATCACGCCCATCCATTGGCCGGCCAATGAACCAACGACAATCACAAGCAATGCACCAAAAAGTACGTTAACGCCCAACCGCTGAAACTTTGGTTCATAACCAGAAACAGCAGGAGCAATATACAAACCGGTTGCCAGCCATGAAGTAGCAATCCAGAAAATGGCAAGTTGAACGTGCCATGTTCTTGAAATAGAATAAGGCAAAATAGTATCGAGGTTTAACCCGTAAAAAGAATGACCTTCAACACCAAAGTGGGCAGTAATAATACCCATAATCACCTGAACCAGGATCAAAGCCGTTACGATGACAAAATATTTCAGGGTGGCTTTCATCGAAGGAGTAGAGATCATGGTCAGCAGAGGATTTACTGCAGGCATTTCGACTTGTTCTTCACCATCGCGTGTACGGGCATAGTGATAGGCCATCAAAGCAATACCCAACAACAAAATGATTACGCTAAAGCCTGTCCAGATGTGCAAATCTCCGGTAGCTATATTTCCCACCAGTTCTTCGTGCGGCCAGTTGTGTGTGTAAGTCAGATCGCTGTTAGGGCGTTCGGTTACACAAGCCCATGATGCCCACCAGAAGAAAGCCGACATTTTGTCCATCCGTTCCTGAGATTTGATTGAGTTTTCAGGAATGGAATAGTTCTCGCGCAGTTTAGCCATTTCAGGATTGTTGGTGAACAAGCCGGAATAAAATGTGCTGGTGTTTTGAATGGCTGAAGCTCTTGTAGAACTCACTGTAATTGTTTTTGCCGATTCGCTGTAAGTATTCTTGCGGATATCCTGCTGAAGTTTAATCTTCAGGTATGCCTGATCAGCCGGGTCAATTTCGCTGAATTTCTTTGAGAATTTCTCCAAAGACAGAACGTCGAGCATGGCCAGAGCCTCTTTGTGCAGCCAGTCGGCAGTCCAGTCGGGCGCCTGATACGCTCCGTGCCCCCATACACTGCCCAACTCCTGACCGCCAATTGATTGCCAGATATTTTGCCCGTCGCGGATATCCTGACCGGTAAAAAGAACAGTTCCATCGCTGGTTACCACTTTGTCGGGAATAGGCGGCGCCTGATGGTAGATTTCGATTCCGAAGTACCCCAATACTCCAAAACTGACGACCATTACCGCGATAAACCCAAACCATAATTTTCGAATGTTCATTATATCAGATTTTTAAATTTATAAATAGGTTATCTTGAAATTTAATGTTTCGCGACAAATATAGTTGGGCGGATTTGCCTACTTTTATGAGTGAGATCATACAGGCAAAAATCAATTAAATACCTGTTTATAAAGTTTTTAAATCAATTTTTAGTTGAATTTAAGGAAAATAGTACATAGATATAAAAGATTAAAACGTCTTTATTTATTAATTTAAGTAATTTTGTGTTGTGAACTCAGGATGATAATACAGACATTCAAAATTGAAGATTTCAAATTAGATTTAGTTATGATTGAAGAAACGATTCTTGTTCAGTATGGCGCAGTAGAACTGAAACTTGAAAAGGGAGCATTTCTTTTTCACGAAAAAGAGCGTGCGGCACATTATTTTCAGGTTAAAACTGGTAAGATGAAGATGTTTAACCTGAACGACGAAGGGAAACTGTTTATTCAGGGCATATTTGAAGCCGGTGAGAGCTTTGGGGAACCGCCCCTTTTCACTGATTCCAATTATCCGGCCTGTACGGTTGCCGAAGAAAGCTCTATTCTATTTAAACTTTCAAAAGCCAAATTTTTTAAACTCCTGAAAGAAAATCCTGAAATTCACCTCGGAATTACCCGGATGATGGCCACCCGGTTGCTATACAAGTCCATGCTCCTGAAAGAAATCTCGAGTTTTAAACCTGAACACCGCATTTTAAGCCTGATTGATTACCTTAAAAAAGAGGAAGGAATTCCGAAAGACCAGAAATACGAGGTTAGCCTCACCCGCCAGCATATTGCCGACCTCACCGGATTACGGGTTGAAACAGTAATCCGATCGGTAAAAACCCTCGAAAAAGAAGGAAGACTGGATATTCGGGGGCATAAGATTTACAGGTAGTATCACCTACTCACCTTTACAAAAAACAAAATCCCTGCACCTAAAGTAGCAATCAGTCCAAGCGACATAGAAATCGGAAACGACAAACCAAAACCTTCAGGAGCAAACAATAGATAGCTGGTGGTTACTGCGGTCATAAACAAAGCTGGCAGGAGGGTGATCCAGTAGAGTTTCTTTTCCTGAGCAAGGTAAACGGTGATGGCCCAAAGAACCACCATGGCCAAAGTTTGGTTCGACCAGGCCATATATCTCCAAATAATGCTGAAATCGATTTGAGTCAGCAGATATCCAACAACAAAAAGTGGCAAACAAATTATCAGGCGGTTTTTGATTGGCCCCTGTTTGAAATTCAGGAAATCGGCCACAATTAAACGCGCACTCCTGAAAGCGGTATCGCCCGAAGTGATGGGAGCTGCAACCACGCCCAGCAAAGCCAGTGCGCCGCCAACCTTTCCCAGCAACGAGTTTGAAATTTCGTTCACCACATAAGCAGCATTTCCTTTGTTGGCAACCATTATTTCGTTTAGGGGGCCAACTCCACTATAAAATGCCATTCCGATAGCCGCCCAAATCAGCGCTACAATCCCTTCGGTGATCATGGCACCGTAGAACACTCCCCTGCCCTGCTTTTCGTTGGTAATGCAACGTGCCATCAGCGGAGCCTGCGTGGAATGGAATCCGGAAATCGCTCCACATGCAATGGTAATAAACATCATCGGGAAAATGGGAAACTTCTCGGGTTGATCGTGAAAATTTGTCAGGTTAGCCATGGTTAATTCCGGAATATGGTAGCCTTTAACAAACAAAGCGCTGATCAAACCAACCGCCATAAACAATAGTGCAAAACCAAAAACAGGATAAATTCGTCCGATAATTTTATCAATGGGCAACAAGGTTGCAAGCACATAATAGATAAAAACTACCCACACCCAAAAATTCATAGTCAAACTTTCCGGAGTGAGACTTTCAAGGATTTTAGCAGGTCCCATAATGAAAACCGCACCAACGATCACCATCAGTATAACGGTAAACCCACGCATAAACTGTTTGGCTCCAAAGCCCAAATAGATACCGACAATTTCAGGAATACTTAAACCTTTGTGTTTTACAGAGAGCATTCCGGAGAAATAATCGTGAACGGCACCACCAAATATAGCCCCAAAAACAATCCAGAGAAATGCCACCGGTCCCCACATAGCCCCGGCTACAGCCCCAAAAATGGGTCCGAGCCCAGCTATGTTTAGAAACTGTATCAGGAAGGTTTTCCACTTTGGCAACGGAAGATAATCAACTCCATCAGTCATCGTCATGGCAGGAGTTTCTCTCGATGAATCAGCCCCAAAAATCCGTTCAACCAATTTTCCGTAGAGAATATAGCCCAGAATTAATAAGGCAATCGAGATAAAGAAGGTAACCATAGTCGGCAGCTAAAATTCTTAAGTTCAGGCTGAATACAAATATACGTTCAAAACACCAGATGCCAATTTGTTCGATGCCATCAAACAATCTTGTAGTCTGGCAAACTACAAAACACAAATGTCGAGACCACTCCGAAAAGTCTAAAAGTAAAAAAATCCTGCAACACTTCTGCTACAGGACTTTAAATTGTAAAAATGAATCCAATTTCCTTTTTCTTATTTGGTTTTGACCCCCAAATCGAGAGACCCGGTTATCTTCCCAATATCGTCCGGATCGATTACACCCCGTATGCTGATCAGGGTGTTGTCGTTGCCTCCAACTACTAACAATAATTCTGACAGTTTTCCTTTTTCTCCACTCCTTCCATAGAAGCGAACCACTTCATCTTTTTCGGTCACTTCCATTAAAACTTCGTAATTGTGGTTTTTAAAAAACCCATCGGCTTCCAGTTCCTTGTAAAAATTAAGGCCTTTATTCAGATCCTTATTCTCGACGGATAAAATACGTATTCCAGACAATTTGGCCAGCATTTCAGTTTCGTTACTTTTCGAATCGTCGAATTTACTGGCAAAACTCAATAACTTTCCGCTGATATTAACGGTAGTAAAACCTTCTTTATTGGCATACTTATTAAACAGCTTGTCAATCGGAGTACCTTCCTGAGCCATCACCAACATCGGGATAAGCAAAACCAGTGCAATTAATAATCGTTTCATAGTTATTCTTTTTTAAATTTTTTGTTTAACGTTTCAACTTCGTTCATTCGCCCAAATCCTTTATTCAGAAAACTCAACCCTGAATTTAAAGGATCAGTGGCATTTTCAATTTTCCCGATTGGGTTAAGCTGTGCCAAGCCCTTGTTGTATTTGCCGGCAACAAATTCAAGGGTTTTGCTGGCTTCCGCATAAGCTTTTTGTGGGTCGGTAAAAGTATCCTTCCATTGCGTCCTGCTGTTGTAATAATTGACCGACAAAATCACGACAATCACAGAAGCAGCAATTCCGGTTACCATTTGCCACATCCAGCGGTATTTTACCTTTTCCTTGTGCTCCGATTCCAGAATGAAATTCATCAAATCGTCGCCCAAATCCGGGTTCTCATTGGCCGATAGTTCCTTCATTCCCGAAAACATCGGAACGTACTTTTTCAGGTTTTCGTCCACCTCTCCTGAAGTAAAATAAGTGATCAGTTCATTTTCTTCATCGAGGCTCGATTCGGCTTCAAAGTACTTTTGCAGCAATATGTGTATTCTCTGTGATTCCATAGTTTTGAATTTTTAAGATTTCATCCCTGACTTTTTTCCGGGCACGCGACAAATTCACCCGTATTGCATTCACATTCAACTCAGTTACTTCAGCAATTTCTTCGTATTCGAGCTGCTCAATATCCCGTAAATGAATGATGGTGCGTTGTAAATCGGGTAAGCCTGCTATAATCCGCTTAACAAGGCTGACTGAATCTGAATTTTCGAGATTGTCATGATCTTCATCGGGCAGATCGTGCTTTTTTACCAACCCAATCGAAACTGTCCTCCTCGAACGTATTACATCCAAACACCGGTTTCGCGTCATTCGTATGGCAAACGCTTCTACATTCTCAACCGATACCAGTTCTTCGCGCTTTTGCCAGAGTTTCAGAAAAATATCCTGAAGCACATCTTTTGCTTCTTCTTCATCCTGAAGGATTTGAAGAGCAAAACGCAACAACTTGTTGCTCATCGGAAGTACTTCGGTTTTAAAATCTCTGGCTAACATGAACCCTTGTTTTCAGCTTGTTTTCAAAGTTAAGACGAACTGAGGAGGATTTCATTACATGGGGAAAGAAAAAAGAATTTTTATACCTGTCCGTTCGCTAAAGCGAAACGGCAAAGGATATAGCTTTAATGGTCATCAATGCGCTATCCTTTGCCGTCACATTCATGTGACGGACATGCAGACATGCAAATACACTCTTTTGTTGGGCTTTAGCCCCTATAAGACAACAAAAAAAATAAAGGACCAATTTGTGGATTATATTCACTAAATTAGTGTATTAATCAAATAAATCAGAATCATGTCTTATGTCAAAATCTGGCTTCATTGCGTTTGGAGCACAAAAAACAGAAGTTGTATTATTCCAATGTCATTTCGACCTGTTTTACTCAAACATTTCAGGGAAAATGCCCAGGAAAAAAACATTGTTCTGGACTACGTCAATGTTCATGAGGATCATGTTCATGCGCTTGTTAATCTGGGCAAACAACAAAATCTGGCCACGGTTATGCAATATTTGAAAGGCGAAAGTTCATTCTGGATCAATACGCAGAAAATCCTCCCAACTCATTTTTCCTGGCAGGACGATTATTTCGCTGTTTCTGTTAGTCATTCACATGTTGAAAAGGTAAGGCAATACATTAAAAATCAGGATGAGCATCATAAGAGGATAAGTTGGGATGAAGAGGTCGAGCTTTTCCTGAAAAAATATGGTTTTGAGCGAATAAAGGGCTAAAGCCCGGAATTTCTGTTTAAACATATCCGTCGGCTAAAGCCAGACGGCAAAGGATAGCGCTTCTATTAACCATTTACTCATTCAATGCACTATCCTTTGCCGTCACATTCATGTGATGGACTTGGGCATCTCTCTCCGTTTGGGCTTTAGCACTAAAAAAAACCAGAATAGTTAAAGGGCTAAAGCCCTGTGCTTTTTTGTTCATCCTGTCCGTTCGCTAAAGCGAAAAGGCAAAGGATATTGCTCCGCAAGTATTCAGGATGGGTTCTGGTTTGGAATTTGAATGCTGGAGTTTTTCAAAATAATAAAGCGATTAAAGATTTATGATTTAGCTGGCAACCAGTTACATCGCAAATATTTAATCGCTAATCTTTTAATCGTTGATCTGAAAGGTTACTTTTCCGAAATGCAGTACAGATATTTAAATCCCCTCAAAAACAAATCATTCCCAACAATAACAGGCGAAGCGTGGAATGTATCGTCCAGCGTATTTTTGGCCAGCAGTGAGAATTCGGCACCGGCTTTCAACACGTTCACCACATTGGTAGCTGCCACATAAATTTTATCCTTATTCCCGGTTGGAGACGAAAAAATATTGGTTATGCCATCCAGTTTCTGGTTGCTGTACAAAACTTTTCCGGTTTTTGCATCCAGGCATGTCATTACACCATTGTTTCCTTTCAGAAAGTAAAGTTTACCATCCATCAGCAGAGGACTTGGCGTGTAAGGAGTATCCTGATTGTATTCCCAAAGAATAGCGGCTGTACCGGTAATGTCGCCTTTGGCTTTGGCCAGATCAACGGCTTTCAGTGCAGTTCCGCGGAATCCGCTCATCAGGTACAAAATGCCATCGGCATAAACCGGATTGGGAATCACATTGCGGGTCATCCCTGTACATTCCCATATCACCTGACCAGTTCCGGCATCGTAACTTCTGACTTTATTCGTTGCGCTGGTAATTACCTGTGCCTTTCCGTTCACCTCGACAATCAATGGCGTTGCCCATGAAGTGATTTCATCGCGTTCGGCTGTCCAGGCTTCCTTGCCAGTCTTTTTATCTAAAGCATACAGATACGATTTTTGCTGATGGTCCCACTGCACAAATACTTTGTCTTTATAAACGGCAGGCGAGCTGCCTTCACCAAAACTGGCCACAATTTCCATTTGTCCGAAATCGCGCTCCCATTTCACGTTCCCCTTAAAATCCAAACAGTATAAACCTCGTGAACCAAAGTAGGCATAAATATTTTCGCCATCGGTTATGGGTGAATTGGAGGCCCAGCTTCCAAGTTCATGGGTGCGCTCAGCAGGTAATTCTTCTCTTACAACTTTTTGCCAGTTTATTTTTCCTGAAGTTTTATCCACCGCGATCACGGTAAACTGATGGATCAGATCAGTTTGGGTGGGCGCCATTGGGCTTGCAGGCGCTGCATCAGTTTTTTCCACCTTTTTATTGGTAGCTACGGCTGTTTGAACAATGATCTGATTGCCCCAAACGATCGGAGTAGCATGTCCTTTCCCCGGAATTTCAACTTTCCACTTTACATTTTTGGTTTCGCTGAATTCAACCGGAGTATTACCTCCTGCAACTGCTCCCGAGTTGTATAAGCCACGCCATTCGGGCCAGTTGGCCGCAAAATCGGAAACCTTTGCCTGTGCCTGAGTCATTAAAGAAATAAGGAATAAGAAAGAAGAAAAAAAAGCTGCTTGAAGGATCGGTTTTTTCATAGTTGGCTGATTTAGTTTGTTCAAAGATATTTATTTATTCCTGAATCTCTTTCTGACTTCAATTTGAACAAATCGTTTAATCGGAAGGCGATTATCATACACATTTTTGCGGAAAGCCTGAAAAAATTCGATAACAATTGAAAGAGGTTCTATTCCAATGATTCAACCCGTTGCGGGTTGTTGTTCTGCGCTGCACGTTCATTTCCACGGATTTCATCCGCGGCTATTGTTATTCAACCCGTTCCGGTTTTTGAATAAACATTCTGGGGTATCCTTAAAAACAAAAAATGTACATTATATCAGATAAATGGTTAATTATATCAAAAAACAGGAATCTCACCATCATGTCAAAACATTCAGGGAAGAATTTATTGAATTATTGAATGAACATGGGATTGAATTCGATGAAAAGTACTTGTTGTAATTTAGTTTTCCTTTACATTGATATTTATGCTTTTAAGTAATTCGAATGCAATATTCGGGTTCTCAAGGCGCATCATACTTTCTTCGGCGCTGCCATAACTCAAAAGGTTAATGCTTCCATACCAAACAATTTTCTGATCTAAAACAGCAAATTTCTGATGGATGTTTGGTTGCATTACTATACACTTTTCCAAAATATTTTTTGCTTCGGCCAAATCGTATGATTGAGCAAAATTTGCTTAGTTTTATGATCAAAAATCACACTTCATGCAGGTTTCAGATTTCAAGACTTTTATAGAATACGTTAACAAACATATTACAGGCGACGAAAAGGGCGAATCACAGGTTTTTCTCGATCATTTATTTCAAGCGCTTGGCTATCCTGATGGATTCAAAGGCGCTGGCGCCAATTGCGAGTTCCGCATCAAAGACGAAGAAACACATTCTACCAAATTTGCCGATCTGGTTTGGAAACCTGTAGTACTTATAGAAATGAAAAAGAAAGATGTAGATCTTTCCATTCATTTACAACAAGCGTTTTCCTATTGGACTCAATTGGTTCCTGACCGGCCACAATATGTCATTCTTTGTAACTTTTCAGAGTTCTGGATATACGATTTCAATCAGGACATTTACCGCCCACTCGATAAAATTAAACTTGAAGAACTTGAAAACAAGGCAGAAGCTTTTGCCTTCCTTCTTCCAAAATCGCGACAGCCAATTTTTGGTTATAACCACGAGGATGTTACCGAAAAGGTTGCCAAACACATTTCAAACGCATACAAGTCGCTGCTGAAGAACAAAATAAAACAAGAAATCGCATTGCGCTATTGCCTCCAGTTGGTTTTGAGTATGTTTGCCGAAGACATCGATCTGCTTCCAAATCATATTTTTACCCGAATAATTGAGGAATTAAGTCATGAACCAGGTAGTGGATTTGATACTGTTCCCCGTTCTTATGACCTGATTGGTGGGCTGTTTCGCGAAATGAACACGCCAGGAATCACCGATGGTGGCAACTTTAGAGGTGTCGATTATTTTAATGGCGGACTTTTTGAAACGGTCTATCCAATTGAGCTGACTAAATTTGAAATTGAACAAATACAAACAGCTGCCAAAAAGAACTGGAACCATGTTAATCCTGCTATTTTCGGTTCAATTTTCGAGGGATCTCTGAGCGACAAAGAACAACACAAACTTGGGGCGCATTACACCCACGAAATCGACATCAAAAAAATTGTGGACCCGGTAATCGTTCAACCCTGGAACAGAAGGATTGATCTTGCTGAAACACTTCAAGATTATTTCAGGCTGCTTACCGAACTTTCCCGATTCAAAGTACTCGATCCGGCTTGCGGAAGCGGTAATTTTCTTTTTATCGCTTTTAAGGAAATGAAAGCCCTCGAAAATCGCTTGCTATCTGAGATGCGGGCAAAGTTTAATAAGCTTGCCGATGCCAAATTGATTGTTCCATTTTTACAGGATTACAAATACGTGACTACCAACCAGTTTTATGGCATAGACATCAAACCTTTTGCCGTTGAACTGGCCAAAGTGACCCTGATGATTGCCAAAGAAATGAGTTGGCTCGAAAAGAAAGAAGACCACGACAACAAATCGAAACCGCTGCCATTGGATAACCTCGACCAGAACATTGTCTGCGCCGATGCATTGCTCGATGAAAACGGCTCGCCCAGTCAATGGCCCGAAGCCGATGCCATAATCGGAAACCCGCCATACCAAAGCAAAAACAAGATGCAGCAAGAGTTTGGTTTGGAATATATGAACCGCTTGCGGCAAGCTTATCCTGAAATTCCGGGGAGAGCCGACTTCTGTGTTTACTGGTTTTACAAAGCGCACCAGCGCCTGAAACCCGGAAGCTTTGCCGGCCTGGTAGGAACCAATACCATTCGCCAAAACTACAGCCGCGAAGGAAGTCTGGATTACATCGTAAAAAACGGTGGAACGATCATCAATGCCGTTTCGTCGCAGGATTGGAGCGGCGATGCTGCCGTATTTGTTTCCATCGTAAGCTGGACAAAAGGCAGTTTCCCATACCAAAAGCTATTGTATTTTTTCGATGCTAAAAACCAGTTGCAGTACAGGGTTCAGCCTGTAATCAGCAGCAGCCTCAGCACCAAAACCGACGTTTCCGGGGCAAAAGTTTTGGCCTGCAACCGAACGCCCAAAAAGGTTTTTCAGGGGCAAACCCACGGGCACGAAGGCTTTTTGCTTCAGAAAAACAAAGGACTTGCCCTATTGAAGGAGCATCCGGAATATGCTGAGGTTTTGAAACCTTTCCTGATAGGCGATGAAATGATTTCCAATTTCAAATCTCAACCCGAACGGTTTGTCATTGATTTTTCATGGAAAGATGTTTTTCAGGCAGCTTCTTTTAAAGATGTTTTCAAAGTGATCGAAAAAACAGTTTTGCCTGACAGGGAAACCAAAGCAAAAGAGCAGAAAGAAGAAAACGAAGAAGCTATAAAAAACAATCCCAAAGCTAAAGTCAATAAACATCACATCAACTTCTTTAATAAATGGTGGCAACTGAGTTACGGAAGGGAAGATATGCTTACAGAAACCTCAAAATTAACACGTTATATTTCATGTGCCCAAGTTACCAAGCGTCCAATTTTTGAATTTATTTCGAGAGAAATCAATCCCAATGCGGCATTAATAGTTTTTGCCTTGGAAGATGATTACAGTTTCGGCATCATCAATTCCGGATTTCATTGGAATTGGTTTATTGAAAAATGTTCGACAATGAAAGGAGATTGGCGTTACACAACCGATAGTGTATGGGATACTTTCCCTTGGCCACAGCAACCCACCACCACGCAAATAGAAACGGTTGCCCAAGCGGCCAAAGCCCTGCGCGACGAACGCAACTGGATTATGCAGGAAAACCATTGGAGCTTGCGCGACCTATACCGCATTATCGAAAAACCCGGCAAAAACCCCATCCGCGATTTGCAAACCATTTTAGACCATGCAGTTGCCGCTGCATATAAGTTTAATGAAAAACAAGATCTGCTGGAGCAACTTCTGGCGCTGAACTTCTCGGTTTCAGCCCGCGAAGAACGCGGCGAACCGGTGCAATCGCCCGGGTTACCCGATTGGTATACCAATAAAGAAAAGTTGGTTTCGGATGATTGCGTGCGGTTTGAAGCTTAGCCAGAATAATTCATAAACTTTGTGATTTCTTTGATTCTTAGAGCCTTAGTGGCCAGAGAAAAAATCTCCACGAAGACACGAAAACACGAAGTTTCACTAAGTTGATAGTTTACGTAACTTATTCAGGTTAAATTAATCCAAAATAAACCACGTGATTTTATTTTTAATATTCGGTATATATTCAATAAGATCATACTTAACTCTACGTGAAGATCGAAGGCATGTCAGTTAGCAATTATTTAAAATGCCAATTTGTCAATCGTAAACCCAATGGCAGTATATTTGCATCTCCAAAATCATAATTTTAAAATTCAGTTGCAATGACAGATGATAAAACCCAGGTTAACGAACAACCTGAAAACGAAACCCCGGATTTAACCGAGCAAAAAGAGGAATCGGCTCAGCAAAACAAGGAAACTAAAAAAAACAGGTGGCACAAAAAGACCAAGGCTGAAGAACAACTGGAAAAAGTTGAATCAGAAATCCTTGAACTGAAAGATAAACACATTCGGCTACAGGCTGAGTTCGACAATTACCGCAAACGCACCTTAAAAGAACGTATGGAATTGCTGAAAACAGCCGGTGAAAGCCTGTTGGTGAGTATTCTTCCTGTAATTGATGATTTTGACAGGGCCATGCAAACCTTAAATATGATGGAAGAAGAAAACCATTTGAAAGATGGCGTCAGGTTGATATATACCAAGTTTCAGGATTTTCTGAAGCAAAATGGGGTAAAGGAAATTGAAGCCAAAGAAAAGGATTTTAATACCGATTTACACGAAGCCATTACCAAAATACCGGCCCCCACCGAAGAATTAAAAGGTAAAATTGTGGATGTTGTTCAGAAGGGTTATTATCTGAACGACAAAGTAATACGGTTCTCCAAAGTAGTTATAGGCGAATAAGCCTGATTTATCTGATTAAAATGACAAAACGCGATTTTTACGAGATTCTTGGTGTCAGCAAAACTGCGACGGCCGATGAAATAAAAAAGGCCTACCGGCAAAAAGCTATTCAGTTTCATCCTGACAAAAATCCCGGCAATAAAGAAGCCGAGGAAAAATTCAAGGAAGCTGCTGAAGCTTACGAGATATTGAGCAGTCCGGAAAAACGTCAGAAATACGACCAGTTTGGACATGCCGGAATGAGTGGAAGCGCTGGTTTTGGCGGTCACGACATGTCAATGGACGACATCTTCTCAATGTTTGGCGACATTTTTGGCGGTGGCGGATTTGGCGGATTCGGCGGATTCGGCGGAGGTTCGCGTAGTCGTGGCCCACGTCAGCACCGGGGATCTGATCTTCGCGTAAAAGTCTCGCTTAATTTGCTGGAAGTATTGACCGGCGTAGAGAAAAAACTCAAGGTAAAGAAATACATACCTTGTAATCATTGCAATGGAACCGGCGCCCAGGGCGGATCTTCGTATTCAAACTGCTCGACCTGTAAAGGATCGGGACACGTAACCCGCATACAGAATACCATGCTCGGGCAAATGCAAACCACCTCAACCTGCCCCAGTTGTAACGGCGAAGGACAAATCATAACCAACAAATGCGTTCATTGCCAGGGCGAAGGAGTGGTACGCGACGAAGAAGTGATCAGCATCCGCATACCTGCCGGCGTAGGTGAAGGAATGCAATTGAACGTGGCCGGGAAAGGAAATGCAGGAAGGCGTGGCGGCATCAATGGCGATCTTTTTGTGGTGATTCAGGAAGATGAACACCAGGAATTAATCCGTGATGGAAATAATCTGATTTACAATCTTTTTGTTACTTTCCCTGAAATAACTTTAGGCACAACCAAGGAAATTCCGACTGTTGACAGTAAAGTTAAAGTTAAAATAGAGCCAGGCACCCAACCCGAAAAAATCCTTCGGCTGCGTGGAAAAGGATTGCCCGATGTGAATGGTTATGGGAAAGGCGATTTGCTGGTTCGCGTTCACGTTTGGATACCCAGAAAATTAACTTCTGACGAACGCAAATTACTTGAAAAGCTGCAATCGTCGCCCAATTTTCTGGATGGCCCCGATCAGGCCGACCGAAATTTCTTCGAGAAAATGAGAGATATATTTGATTAGCTATTGAAATACCTGCATGGAATCGAGCGCAGCTTTATACTTACGGGCATTCTCGTTGTGGGCCGAAAGATTTCGGGCAAAATTGTGATAACCTGAAAAATCCTGACGGGCACACATGTAGATATACGGGGTTTTTGCAGCATTTAAAACCGCATCAATACTCGAAATTTCAGGAAAATTTATCGGCCCCGGAGGCAAACCCGGATATTTATAGGTGTTGTAAGGCGAGTCAATTGCCAAATGACTGTTCAATACCCTTTTGATTCGAAAATTGCCCAGCGCAAATTTTACGGTTGGATCGGCCTGCAAGGGCATTCCCCGCTTGATCCGGTTCAGGTACAATCCGGCTACAATCGGCCTTTCATCCTTTTTATTTGTTTCTTCCTGAACGATTGAAGCCACAGTCATTACTTCTTCAGGTGTCAATCCAAGTTCAGCAGCTTTGCTTCTGCGGTCTTCGTTCCAAAATCGTTTATACTCCATTGACATGCGTTCAAGAAACTGGTCGGCAGTAGTAGTCCAGTAAAACTCGTAGGTATTTGGAATAAACAGGCAGTGAAAAGTATTTTCATTGAATCCAAATTTTTGATGAATGGCAGGGTCTCTAAATTTCTGAAGCAATTCCAGGGAATCGGGTTGGATATATTTTGAAATATCGCCCGCAAGCTCTTCAATAAAACGCAGATTATTGAAAGTTACATTGACAGGCTGCTGATTTCCGGACTTCAACATGTTTAAAATCTCGTTCGTATTCAGTCCTTTATCCAGCAAATATTTACCTGGCTTTATGGCGCCGGCATAGTTCTTACGTTTGGCCACCCATTCAAAAGCCTTGTAATTCAAAATAATTCCGTGTTTTTTCAAACTGTCGATTACCTGAGCATAAGTGGCATTGAGCGGAATAATGATACTCCCCGGAGTTTGAATATTTGGTACAAAAATATAACGATAGAGCTGATAACCGCGTAATCCGGCTATTGTGAGTACGACTATAAAAATAATAGTAATCCATTTATTGATTCGGGGAAATAGCATAAGCCTGCTTTTTTTGGTTAAATCCATACTAATTCCGGTTTTTTTGCATAAAAATAATCATTTCATTCAAAGTACCTAAATCGAAAAGTAAAGTAAAATCCCAAAAACGGCTTAAATACCTGAATGAATGTTTGTAATATTTTTCTTAATTTCTGAATGAAAGAAAAACAGCATTGTTTGGTTTGCCTGAATTTACGTATTTTCGAACCGAAAAATACAACCATCAAAATATTTCAATATGCATAGGGTTCATTTAGCCGAAAATATTTACTACGTGGGATTTAATGATCGTAAAACACACCTTTTTGAGAATATCTGGCCCATTCCAAAAGGGATTTCATACAATTCGTATCTCATCGTTGATGAAAAAATTGCCTTGATTGATACGGTCGAACGTTCGTATATAGACGATTATCTCGACCAGATTGCAGTATTGACCGAAGGCCGTCCGGTGGATTACCTCGTCATCAATCACATGGAACCTGATCATTCCGGAGCGCTCAAAGCTGTTATTTCGCGTTATCCCAACATCACACTGGTAGGCAATAAGAAGACTTTTGAAATGGCTGCCAATTTTTACCAGGTCAACCATCAGACCTTAGAAGTATATGACGATTCGGAACTATCGCTAGGGAAAACCAACTTGCATTTTACCACCATCCCCATGGTTCACTGGCCTGAAACCATGGTTACCTACGAAGCAACCAATAAAATACTCTTCACCGGCGATGCCTGCGGAAGTTATGGAACACTTGACGGTGGAATTTTTGACGATGAACTGGATTATACACTATATGATGAAGAAATTGTAAGGTATTTCTCGAACATTGTAGGTAAGTATTGCCCGCATACACAGCGCGCTTTGAAAAAAATTGCCAAATACGACATTAAAATGATCGCTTCCACGCATGGAATGATCTGGAGGTCGCACATTGATTTCATCCTGGATAAATATCAGAAATTAAGCACCTACCAAACCGAACCGGGAGCAGTAATTGTATATGGTTCGATGTACGGAAATACCGCTAAAATGGCCGAAACTATTGCCCGTCAACTGGCTGTCAGGGGCATCAAAAACATCCGGGTTTACGATTCCTCCAAAACGCATCCATCATTCATCATCAGCGATATATTTAAATATAAGGCCCTGATTTTAGGCAGCGCTGCTTACAACAATGCCATGTTTCCAACTGTCGAAACGCTGTTGACAACCATCAAACACATGGGAATTAAGAACCACTTGCTTGGGATTTTCGGTTCGTACAGTTGGAACGGCGGCGGAGTTAAAAACCTGCAAAAATTTGCCGATGAAATACAATGGGAAATGGTTGGAGAACCCCTGGAAGAAAAAGGCGCTATGAAACCTGATCATTTTGATCGGTACATCAACCTCGCAAACGCCATGGCTGACAAATTACTGAATAATTGAGGGACTGATATATAGAAGGACTGATGGATTGATATGCTGAAGTAATCGATTGAGAGAATTGCCAGATGGTTTAATGGTCAAATTGATGAATTGTTAAATACATATCACCTGACATATAAAATGTATTATCACTAACATTAATGCAGTTCTTCTTTCCACCAGTAATTCATAAATTCGATCCATCAGTCCTTCGATCCATCAGTCCTTCAATCCATCAGTCCTTCTATATATCAGTCCTTCAATTTGTGAATAACTCTTTCCTCATTATTCCTGAATTCCCATTCAGGAGAATATCTTTGCATGCTAAAATTCTAAATTTATGCAAACCTGGTTCGAGTGTAAAGTGAAATATGTAAAAGTTGACGAGGATGGTCGAGAACGCAAAGTAAGCGAAGTATATCTGGTTGATGCCGTGACCTTCACTGATGCCGAAACACGCATTATTCAGCAAGTACAGACCATGGTACGAGGTGAATTCGTGATTGACAACATCAAAAAATCGAATATCATCGAAATCTTCCCTCATGAAGTTGGCGAATGGTGGTACAAAGCCAAAATTGGAATCGTCACTATTGACGAAAATGCCGGGAAGGAAAAGAAAATAAATAACTACTTTCTGGTTGCAGCCGACGACATTAAACAGGCCCTCCAGCGACTGGAAGAAGGACTTTCGTACATCCTTGTACCTTATCAAACCACATCGATCGCTGTTTGCAGCATCGTTGATGTATTTCCTTATTTTGAAGATAAGGTAAATAAATCCATTCCATCGAACCTGAAACCTTTGGCACAGGTTACCCGGAAACCGGTTTTTGAAGATGAGGATCTGGACGTGATTTATCTAGCCGATAACGAAGACAATGAAACTGAAGAGGATTTGGAAGATCAGGAATAAGAATATAAAAACATCATAAGACAAGAAACCCTGATCGGTACAAATCTGATCAGGGTTTTCATATTTTACTCAATAAACCAGCAATTAATTAGAGCTGTTTTTTGCCAGTCTTTTGCGTTCATGTTCTTTCAAATTAATTTTTCGCATCCTGATCGAAAGTGGGGTAACCTCAACCAGTTCGTCACTTTTAATGTATTCGAGCGCTTCTTCCAAGCTAAATTTCCACGGAGTGATCAGTCTCAGCTTTTCGTCGGTTCCTGAAGCACGCATGTTGGTCAGTTTCTTTGGTTTGGTAACATTGATCGCCAAATCATCGCCACGGGTACTCTCGCCAATAACCTGCCCTTCATACACGTCCTGACCCGGATCAATGAAAAATGAGCCGCGGTCCTGAAGTTTTCCGATTGAATACGCAAAAGCATTTCCGGTTTCAAAAGCAACCAATGAACCATTATTTCTGGTATCAATAGGCCCTTTGTATGGCTGATATTCGATAAAACGATGGTTGATAACAGCTTCGCCGGCAGTAGCAGTCAGCATATTGGTTCGCATTCCGATGATACCGCGCGATGGGATCAAAAATTCGAGATGGATACGGTCGCCTTTGCGTTCCATGTTTTGCATTTCGCCTTTACGTTGCGAGGCCATTTCAACCACTTTTCCTGAATATTCATCAGGAACGTCAACGTGCATTTCCTCGATTGGCTCACACTTTTCACCGGCAATTTCTTTAAACAATACCTGGGGCTGTCCAACCTGAAGTTCGTAACCTTCGCGACGCATGGTTTCAATCAGCACCGATAAATGAAGTACGCCACGACCATAAACGGTATATGAATCGGCAGAGTCGGTTGGAAGGACACGCAATGCCAGGTTCTTCTCCAGCTCCTTTTCGAGACGGTCTTTCAAATGGCGTGAAGTCACAAATTTTCCTTCCTTTCCGTAGAATGGCGAATTATTGATCATGAAAGTCATGCTCATGGTTGGTTCGTCAACAGCAATCGGATCTAATGGTTCCGGATTTTCCCAATCGCAAATGGTATCACCAATGTCAAATCCTTCAATCCCAACCATTGCGCAAATATCTCCTGAAATCATTCTTTCAACTTTCTGACGTCCAAGGCCTGTAAAAGTATGAAGTTCCTTAATCCTGCTGCGTTTTACCGATCCATCGCGTTTAGCTAACGAAACGTTCATTCCTTCGCGGATTTCGCCCCGATGGATACGGCCAATCGCGATACGTCCAACATACGGTGAATAATCAAGCGAAGTAATTAGAACCTGTGGTGTACCTGGATTTAGCACAGGACCCGGAATATATTTGATAATCGCTTCGAGCAACGCTGTAATGTTATCTGTTGGCACATTCACGTCATCCGACATCCAGCCCTGTTTGGCCGACCCGTAAATCGTCGGAAAATTCAATTGATCTTCGGTAGCGTTCAGGCTATACATCAGGTCGAAAACCTGTTCGTGAACCTCTTCAGGACGACAATTGGGTTTGTCAACTTTATTTACCACTACAATGGGTTTCAGTCCAAGGGCAAGCGCTTTCGACAGTACAAACCGGGTTTGTGGCATGGTACCTTCAAAAGCATCAACCAACAGCAAAACGCCATCAGCCATGTTTAAAACCCGTTCAACTTCGCCACCAAAGTCGGCATGTCCGGGAGTATCAATAATGTTGATCTTAACGTCTTTATAAATGACTGATACGTTCTTTGCCAGAATCGTAATTCCTCTTTCGCGTTCCAAATCGTTGCTATCGAGAATCAACTCCTGTATCTTCTCGTGTTCTTTCATGATGTTACAATAGTAAATCAACTTATCAACCAGTGTGGTTTTTCCGTGGTCAACGTGGGCAATAATCGCAATGTTTCTAATCTTCTGCATAGGTTCCAAAAATGAAGGCGCAAAGATAGCCGATTAATCCATTCAAAATTGGTTTTACGGTTAGCAGGAGGTTAAGTTTATGTAAATACTACTATTTTAACAATTTAGGTGCATTAATGTCAGTTTTATTTGTGCCGCTTCTTTAATTCTCTTGCCAGATCTTCAATTCGGTAACCTTTATGCGACAGTAAAACGATCAGGTGATAAAGTAAATCGGCGCCTTCGTACAGAAAGTTTTCATCGTCACCGGCCATGGCGCCAATGATGGTCTCAACAGCCTCCTCTCCCACTTTCTGGGCAATCGTTCGGGTTCCTTTCTGAAATAATGAAGTAGTGTACGAACCTTCGGGCATCTCCTGCTTTCGCTGATCAATAAAATCCTGAAGGTATTCTAAAAACTGGATATCGCTTTCTTCGTTTTCCTCGCCCCAGCAGGTGTCGTCACCGGTGTGGCAAACCGGGCCAACCGGATTAACTTTAATCAATAAGGTGTCGTTATCGCAATCGGCAGCAATTGAAACCACATTCAGGAAGTTACCGGACTCTTCGCCTTTGGTCCAAAGTCGGTTTTTTGTCCGGCTATAAAAAGTTACCTGACCAGTTTCTTCAGTTTTTGCAACAGCTTCTTCGTTCATAAATCCTAACATCAGTACAACGTTGGTCGTATTATCCTGAATAATGGCCGGAATAAGTCCGTTCAATTTCGAGAAATCTAATTGTGAATTTTCCATTCTGTTTTATCTTATTTTTCTTCGTGGTGTTTGCGGTCAAAACGCAAAGATGCACAATGTTTTATCGTATGACAATTCCTTTACTTTTCAAATAGCTTTTCAAATCAGGGATTGCAATTTCCTTGTAGTGAAAAATACTGGCTGCAAGCCCGGCATCCGCTTTTCCTTCAGTAAACACATCCACAAAATGATCCATGTTGCCAGCGCCTCCCGAAGCGATTATCGGGATTCGCAGCATATCAGCCATTTTTGCCAGTTCTTTGTTGGCAAAACCGTTTTTGGTTCCGTCGTGGTTCATCGAAGTAAACAGGATTTCGCCCGCACCGCGGCTTTCGCCTTCTTTGGCCCACGAAAACAGTTCTTTATCTGTTGGGATGCGACCACCATTCACAGTCACTGTCCAGTAATCATTCTCTCCACGCGCATCAATCGCTAAGACCACAAACTGGCTTCCAAAATTCAGCGCCAGATCGTCTATCAGTTTCGGGTTGCGAACTGCAGAAGAGTTAATGCTGATTTTATCGGCGCCAGCGCTCAGCAAAGCATCTGCATCTTTCAGTTCGCTGATTCCACCACCAACGGTAAACGGGATATTGATTTCGCGGGCAATGCGTTTGACCAGTTCCACAAAAGTTTTTCGGCCTTCGTGTGTGGCGGTAATGTCGAGGAAAACCAGTTCGTCGGCTCCCTGTTCGGCATACAGCGCGCCCAGTTCAACCGGGTCGCCCACATTCTGAATATTGATAAAATTGATACCCTTCACGGTCTGACCGTCTTTGATATCGAGGCATGGTATAATTCGTTTTGCTAGCATAGTCTTAAATTCCAGGTTTCATCCGCCAACTGGCGTACAAGTTCCATGCAAAAATCGCAGCATTCGACATTAGTGCATCATCAGTAGTTTTATACCCAATCCAACCACAACCGCCAAAGTAAACGACACCAGAGTTCCCAATAAAAAGTACTCTGCTTTTGGGTTTCCTTCATGCTGTATTTCACTAAAGCGGAAAACCGATTTGGCAGCCACCAGAAACCCAATGGCCTGCATTTGTCCGGTGGTTACAAAAATTACAATAAGTATTCGTTCAAATATCCCAATCCACGCAGAGGCATTCAATTGCATAGTGTTCATTTCTGATTTGGTGACTGATTTTAAAAACATTCCGGTCACAATTCCCAGAGGATTAGTGATCAGGATAAAACCACAGGCATAAATCCAGAAATTTATAAGGTTTTCAGGAATAGTGATTTCGGTAAAGAATGTGGCCAATATCCAAAGGATGCCGATATGCAGAAATTGATCGGCCAGAAAAACCCAAATATTTTGCCTGACTCTAGATTTTACGACATCGATCAGGTAGTGGGTCAAAAAGATAACTGGCACAAACCACCAAAGTTTTAATTGTAAAGCAAATACTACCGGAAGAATTGATGCAATCAAGGTATGAAGAATCAGTTTTTTTGATTTCCAGCCATTTTCCTTTTTATGGCTAACCCAGCTTGCCGGCTGAAGCCAAAAATCAGCAATCAGATGACCTGCAAGCATGGAAAAGAAAAGTGCATTCATGTTATATCATTTTTAGCGTTTCTTCATATCCATTCAGAAAATCCTCAATGGCTGCCCATTTCCCGGATTTTAGCGCTTTACTCACCGCTGCGCCAGTAATATTTAGTTTTTCAGCAATTTCCTTTTGGGTTTTGCAGGCTGGAATCATCGAAATGACTGCCGCTTGTCCCGGTTTCCAGCTCCAGATAATGCTTTCGGCCAAATAGAACGTTGCGGCCAAAATTGGCTGAAATTGCGGGGAATCAATCGCAATTTTCAGTAGCCTACCTTCTCCTTTCATTTTATCAAGTTGGTGACCCGAAATTTGAAAGGCTTCCCCGTCTGATTGCAAAACATTGTCCTGAATAATTTTGGAAATTGTACCAATTCCAATGCTTATCCGTGCCCTGGTTCCGGTAGTTGATAAAATAATTGCTTCGATAATTACCATAAACATTGCTGCCTTTTCCTTTTTAACCATGAGTTGAAAACTATCTCCACGATAAAACTGGACTGACATCAAGACATCCTGATTATTTTCAAGAAAACAGGACAACCCGGTTTGCATATTGATTTTTTGATCTTTACTCAACCCCGCCGAGTTGATCAAATCACCGGTAATTACTCCAACTAGGTTTTGCTCATTCATGCCACAAAAATAACCCAAATTAGTTAATAATACAATAATTAACCTAAAATAGTTAATATCTAAATTAATAACCTAAAAAGGCTAATAATTTATTTTGTGAAAATTCCTGATTTCATTCAGGGATATCCGATTCTCATAAATCGCTTTTCCGGTAATTACGCCCGGAATGCCCAATTCGTCGAGTTCGTGAATGTCTTTCATGGTGGCGATTCCGCCGCTGGCAATCAATTCAAGATTGGGAAATTGTTCCATGATTTCTTTGTACAAATCGATGCTTGGGCCGGTTAACATGCCATCGCGGGCAATGTCGGTTGAAATTACTTTCTGAATGCCTTTGCTGGTATAGCTTCCAATAAATTCGAGAATGGATAATTCCGAAACTTCCTGCCAACCGCTAACCGCAATCATTTTGTCTTTGGCATCGGCGCCGAGGATAATTTTCCCCGGACCATACGATTCGATCCAATGCAAAAATGTTTCACGGTCTTTTACTGCAATGCTACCACCAGTTACCATTTTTGCACCGCATTCAAAAGCGACACGTAAATCTTCGTCCGATTTCAATCCGCCACCAAAATCGATGACCAGTTTAGTTTTCGAAGCAATAGTTTCAAGCACCTTATAATTGACAATGTGTTTGGCTTTCGCGCCATCCAGATCAACCAGATGCAGTCGCGTGATTCCGGCATCTTCAAACATTTTTGCAACTTCAAGCGGATTCTCGTTGTAAACCGTTTTCCGATTGTAATCGCCTTGCGAAAGGCGTACGCATTTGGCGTCTATAAGGTCAATGGCTGGAATAATTGTAATCATATATCGGCCTCCCCCTAACCCCCTCCGAGGGAGGGGGAATTGGTTTCACTATTATAATATCATTATTTTCATTTTCTTGCACCAGCATCCCTCCCCTACAGGGAGGTTAGGAGGGGCTTAAATCTTCAGAAAGTTCTCCAAAATCCTCGCACCGATCGCCCCGCTTTTCTCCGGATGAAACTGGGTAGCGTAAAAATTGTCGCGGTGTAAAGCCGCACTGAAAGGATTGATATATTTACAAACGGCAGCCGTATGCTCGCCTACTGCGGCGTAATATGAATGCACAAAATAAACAAACTGATTTTCGAGTGAAGAATCGAAAATGTCGCTTTTCAAGTCAGTAATGTTGTTCCAGCCCATGTGCGGCACTTTGGTGATGAATTCCATCCCCGGTTCAGGAATGAACCGTTTGACCTGTTCATCAAAAATGCCCAAACAGGTGGTGTCGTTTTCTTCGGAATAGCTGCACATGAGTTGTAATCCGAGGCAAATCCCTAAAACCGGTTGTTTTAACTCCGGAATAAGTGAGTCCAAACCTACCTTTTTCAGATAAGCCATAGTTGTGCTGGCCTCGCCCACCCCGGGAAAAATTACTTTGCCGGCAGCCTTTATTTTTTCATGATCGCCAGTAATTTCAGCTTTTACACCAAGACGTAGCAAGGCATTGTTCACTGATTCGATATTTCCGGCGTTGTATTTGATAATAACGATGTTCATAAAGCCCCTCCTCAATCCTCCCTAAAGGGGAGGAAGTCTTGTTTCAAGTTAGTTCATCTTAATTTTTCCCTGCTATTCGATGACAATGAGACGATTGTTGTGTATTTTTGTTTTGAAAGCTTTCAAAAATGGCGCGTTCTTCTAACGGTTAGGAAACCGGTTTCTCAATCCGGAGATGGCAGTTCGATTCTGCTACGCGCTACCAGCTTACTTTAAAAGGTCGGCAATTACCTTTTTCATTTCCTGAAACTCTTCGTCCTTGTAAAGTCTCGTCATGTACACAATTTTACCTGATTTGTCTATGATGACATTGCGGGTAACACCAGCTTTCTGTTCAGCAAACTGGTAGAAAATTCCACCTTTGGGATCGAGCGCCAGTGGATAAGTGACCGGTATTTCTTTGGCAAATTTTTCAACGATATCTTTAGGTTCGTCCAGATCAATGCCGAACAGGGCAAAATTCGGGTTATTTCTGTATTTCTTCCAGATGTCGGATTCAATATGCGGCATTTCTTTCCGGCAAACCGAACACCAGCTTGCCGTAAATTGAAGCATCGCCACTTTGCCTTTTAGATCAGCCATACGAAGGGTTTTCCCTTCAATAGTCGTCATTGAAAAATCAGGTACTTGTTGTCCGATTTTTACAATATAACCGTACTCTGCCGGAATTTCCTTTACTGGTGTTTGTGCCTGAACGCAAACAGTCAAAAACAGCAAAACAAAAGCTAAATATTTCATAATTAAAATATTATATATGAAAATTAATATTCATGAATAAAGGTTTACAGGTTGTTGTTAATCTTTTAGTTGAACCTTAACTGTTTTTAAATCTCTTACTATGTCTTTAAACCTTTTCAATTGCAACTCATTAAATGAATCCTTAAGTATGGGAGTAGCTGAATCTTTAGTTATATAAATGAGTATCCAATTGTTCAATTCTTTAATCTTATAAAGTTTGTCCCATGTCATTTCAGTCTTAAATGATTCTCCAATAATATGAATTAACTCATTCGTGAAAACGTAAGTAATTAACTCGTTTATTCTACTATTTGACTTAAACCTCTTCCTTGCCGTTCCATATATACCAGCAGGTATAACATAGCTAAGAATCAATCCAAACATTAGTAAAAAAGTTGGAGGCTGATTAAAATGTGTATCTATTCCTAGGAAAGAAATTGTCGATAAAACCAACATTACCAATCCTACAAAAGTTAACAGAATCGTTATGACATTCTGATAAGACATATAATAATATAATCTTACATATCTTAGAAAATCTAATTTACAGTCAATCTTTATTTCATTCATATATTTAAATTTAATGTTTTCTTGATATCTCCTAAAAGATCTACCTCTTCTAATCAAACACTACAGTTTTGTTTTTATAAACGAGCACCTTGCGTAGCAAATGCTTGAAAACGGCATTTGAAAGAACAATTTTTTCCAGATCGCGGCCTTTACGAACCAGGCGTTCAATGGTGTCGGTATGGTTGCAACGGGTCACATCCTGCTCAATGATAGGGCCGCCATCCAAATCGCTGGTTACATAGTGGCTGGTTGCCCCAATTATTTTTACTCCCCGCTCGTAAGCCGCATGATAAGGTTTTGCACCCGCAAATGCCGGCAAAAACGAATGATGTATGTTGATGATCCGGTTCGGAAACTGAGCAACAAATTCAGGAGAAAGCACCTGCATGTAACGCGCCAGCACAATGAAATCAACCTCATGTTTCTTCAACAATTCGACTTCAATCGCTTCCTGTACCGCTTTAGTTTCAGCAGTTACCGGAACATACTCAAATTCAATATCAAAGCGGCGGGCCACGGGTTCCAAATCCATGTGATTGCCGATGATCACCGGAATTTCCACATCCCACTCCCCAGCCGTGTACCGGGAAAGTATATCAAACAGGCAATGCGACATTTTCGAAACAAAAATGGCCATCCGCGGAATCTGATCCGAAAAATGCAAAGAATAATTCATTTTGAGCTTATCTGCAATCAGCGTGAAAAAATATTCACTGATTTTTCCCGATGGAATGGCGAAACCATTCAATTCCCATTCTACACGCATGTAAAAGATCTCTTCTGCACGGTCAACATACTGATCAAGGTAAATGATGTTTCCATTGTTCTTGTTCAGGAACTCGGTAACGGTAGCCAAAATTCCCTGTCGGTCGGGACAGTGAATCAACAGAATGGCCGTATTCTTTTTCTCGCGAAGCGGTTTTATACTTTTCATGATTAAAGTGCTCCCTTTGTAGTTGGTAATTCAAAGTTAAAAACATCTTTCCGGATAGCCATTTTTAATGATCGTGCCAGCGCTTTAAAAATACCTTCGATTTTATGGTGTTCGTTGGTTCCTTCAGCCTGAATAAACAGATTTGCCAATGCTGCGTCCGAAAACGATTTAAAGAAATGAAAAAACATTTCAGTTGGCATTTCACCCACTTTTTCCCTCCTGAAATCAGCATTCCAGACAATCCACGGGCGGCCACCAAAATCAAGTCCAACCATAGCCTGACAATCATCCATCGGGAGGAAATAGCCGTATCGTTCAATGCCTCGCTTATCGCCGAGTGCCAGTTTGAAAGCTTCTCCCAGCGCCAAACCAGTATCTTCAATCGTGTGATGTTCATCGACTTCCAGATCACCAAACACTGAAATTGTCAAATCAACTCCGGAATGCCGTGCAATCTGGTCGAGCATGTGATCGAAAAATCCAAGTCCAGTAAAAATACTCCCTTTTCCGGTTCCGTCCAGATTTAACTCAACCTGTATTTTTGTTTCTTTTGTATCGCGAATAACAACAGAAGTACGGTCAGGAGTGGCCACTTGGGTGTAAATCTCGTCCCAATCATTGGTAATCAATACGCAAAATTCATTCAATCCTTTTTCCTGAAGTTCCCCTGAAAGCGAACCATCATTAATCAGAATTCCTTTTGTGCCAAGGTTTTTAGCCAGTTCAATATCAGTTAACCTGTCGCCAATAACGAAGCTTTTGGTCATATCATAAGTTCCATCCATGTATTTGCCCATCAGGCCAGTCCGTGGTTTTCGGGTTGGAGCATGATCACCGGGAAAACTTCGGTCAATCAGAATATCATCGAAAATAACACCTTCGTTTTCAAAAGCTTTTAGCATTTTGTGGTGTGCCGGCCAGAATGTTTCTTCAGGGTAACTGTCTGATCCCAAACCATCCTGATTGGTCACCATCACCAGTTCGTACGAAAGATTTTTGGCAATAAAGTGCATGTTCCTGAAAACCTTGGGGATAAACTCAAGTTTTTCAAGCGAATCAATCTGCTCATCGGCAGGCTCAACAATCAGGGTTCCGTCGCGGTCAATAAAAAGGGCCTTTTTCATAATAAAAATAAAATGTCCAATAATGAATATTCAATATCGAATATCCAATTATTTAGGGAGTTTCGATTGAGCAGTTTTTACACTTTTTGCGAAAATTGCAATCAGTTCTTCATTTTCCTGAAGAACCGGACTTATAACTTCTTCTTTTACAAGTCTTTTCCTCCGAAATATTTTTAAACACACTTTTGTTTCCCGAAGTTCCTTTAAAAGAATTTGTATTTTATGGATAAAATCCTTTTGAGATTCACCAGATTGAGCTTCGCCATAAAGTAAGGCAGGAGCGGTACAACTGCGGATTGCCTGATTACCAAGATGATTTGCAAGTTTTGTATTTGGAAGTATTTCTATGAGATCACTTGTCATTATGGCAAATTCAATTAAACAATCTTCCAAATCATACTTTTTTGCTTCCATATTGTTGTTTTTTTTGATGGATATTGGATATTTTACATTCAATATTGGATATTTTTCTTTCTATATCAGTGCTTCTAGCGCTTTTCTCAATTTCTTATTTTCTTTTGGCGAACCAATCGTTATCCGCAGACAATCGTCGCACAATGCTACTTTCGAGCGGTCGCGAACAATAATTTTTTGCTTGGTCAGATACTCATAAACGCCACGCGCATCGTGCATTTTCACCAGAATAAAATTGGAATCCGAAGGAAAAACCACCTGAACAAATGGCAATTTAAATAATTTTTTCACCATTTTTTCGCGTTCTGTCAGGATGATTTTCACCCACTCTTCCTTTTCATTTAGATTATCCAACAATTCCAGCGCTTTTTGCTGGGTAAGCATATTGATGTTGTACGGGTATTTGATTTTGTTGAAAATACGGATAATCTCAGGTTGAGCAAATGCCATCCCAAGCCGGATGCCAGCCATACCCCAGGCTTTCGATAAAGTCTGCAAAATAATCAGGTTTTCGTACTTGTCCAAATCCGGAAGCAAACTGTTTTCAGGACTAAAATCAATATAGGCTTCGTCAACTACCACCAAACTATCGAAATAAGTAATTAGTTTTATGATTTCAGATTTATCCAGCAGATTGGCGGTTGGATTATTGGGCGAACAAACAAAGATAACTTTTGTATAGAAATTTGCCGTATCCAATAATTTTTGTGCACTAAAACCAAATTCATCATTCAGTTTCACTTTACGTACTTCCACATTATTAATATCTGCAGCAACCTGATACATTCCATAAGTCGGTTCAATGGTAACCATATTATCAATCCCCGGCTCACAAAAAGCACGAAAAATAAGGTCAATTGGTTCATCGCTTCCGTTTCCCAGAAAAATTTTTTCAGGAGTAATGTTTTTTAGCGCTGCAATTTTGGCTTTCAGTTCCATTTGCATCGGATCGGGATACCGGTTGTATGGCGCATTGAATGGATTTTCGTTGGCATCCAGAAACACTTCCGCCTCCCCCGAAAACTCGTCCCTGGCTGAAGAGTAAGGCTTTAAAGCTTTTATATTGTTGCGAATTAATTTTTCCAGTTCCATATTTCTTATTTAAAGCCTCCCCCCAACCCCCTCCAAAAGAGGGGGAGAAAGAACTGCAGTGATGATCGTTTTTCCATTTTCTTATTTCTTGTTCCTTATTTCGTTCAATCGCAATGTCACTGCATTTTTATGCCCCTCCAATTCTTCGGCTTCAGCCATAATTTCGATAACCGGGCCAAGTATTTTCATTCCTTCCGCAGTAATTTCCTGAAAGGTAATTTTCCGGATAAAACTGTCGAGATTGACACCGCTGTAAGATCGCGCCCAACCGTTAGTTGGCAAAGTGTGATTGGTTCCTGAAGCATAATCGCCGGCGCTTTCAGGAGTATAATTTCCAAGGAAAACCGATCCTGCATTAATTATCTGTTCTGCAACTTCAGGATAATTGGCCATTGCTATGATCAAATGTTCGGGTGCGTACCCGTTAATAAAATCAATCATTTGTTCAACTTTATCCAATACAATTGCCCGACTGTTTGCCAGTGCTTTTTCGGCAATTGTTTTTCGGGGTAGGGTTTCGAGTTGCAGGGATAATTCCTTTTCAACTTTTTCAATGAGCGAGATGTCGTTGGTAACGAGCATCACCTGACTATCGGAGCCATGCTCAGCCTGCGAAAGCAGATCGGAAGCAATAAACGCAGGATTTGCTGTATGATCGGCCATCACTGCAACTTCCGACGGGCCCGCAGGCATATCAATAGCAACATCTCTCCTGCTAACCAGTTGTTTGGCTGCCATCACATATTGATTTCCGGGACCAAATATCTTATTGACTTTCGGAATACAATCAATACCAAACGCCATTGCACCGATGGCCTGAACTCCGCCAAGTTTAAAAATCTTTGTAACTCCAACCAACTGAGCGGCATACAATATCGCCGGATGTATTTTTCCTTGCCTATTCGGTGGTGTGCACAGAATAATTTCCTTGCATCCGGCAATTTTAGCCGGAATAGCCAACATGAGCACTGTCGAGAACAATGGCGCAGTTCCTCCCGGAATATATAATCCGACTTTTTCGATTCCAACTGATTTTTGCCAGCAAACCACTCCCGGACTAGTTTCAATTTTATTTATCGCCGAAATCTGTGATTCATGAAATTTGGAGATGTTTCGGGCTGCAACCTGAATCGCATTTTTTAGCGAATCATCAACCATCGTGATAGCTTCAGTAATCTCCTCTTCCAAAACAGCAAAATCCCGGATAAATGCTCCATCAAACTTTTCAGTGTATTTCTGTATGGCTTTCACTCCGTCAGTTTTAATCTCATCCAATATTTCCTGAACCTGTTTTTCAAGTTCTTTGACACTGAAAAGCGGGCGCTCAACCAGTTTGGTCCATGATGTTTTCGAAGGATTCAAATATGTTTTCATGGTATCTCTTATAAGATCATCTTTTCGATAGGAATAACCAAAATTCCCTGGGCGCCGGCAGCTTTCAATTTCCCGATAATCTCCCAGAAGTCTTTTTCTTCGATCACAGAGTGTACCGAACTCCAGCCCTCTTCGGCGAGCGGCATTACTGTCGGGCTTTTCATCCCGGGTAGATACGACTCTATTTCTGCCAGTTTATCATTCGGGGCATTAAGGAGGATGTACTTTTTCTTTTCAGCCCGCTGAACCGATTCCATCCTGAAAATCACTTCCTCCAGAATTGCATGTTTCGCTACAGAAAGTATTGGATTTGCAATCAAAACAGCTTCCGATTTTACAACAACTTCGACTTCTTTGAGCCGATTACTAACTAAAGTGCTGCCAGAACTTACAATATCGAAAATAGCATCGGCAAGACCAATTCCCGGAGCAATTTCAACAGAACCGGTAATTACATGTATTTCGGCATTAATGTTTTTCTTCCTGAAATATTCTTTCAGAATTTCAGGATAGGAAGTGGCAATTTTTTTTCCGGTAAAATATTCTATTCCAGAATAAACATCATCTTTTGGAATTGCAAGTGAAAGACGGCATTTGCTGAATCCAAGACGTTTGGCAATAACAACATGTTCGTTTCGCTCGAGCATCTCGTTTTCACCGACAATTCCAACATCAGCCACGCCCATTGCCACAGCCTGAGGGATATCGTCGTCGCGCAGGAAAAGAGCCTCCAACGGGAAATTGGATGCTGAAGATATCAGCTTCCGGGTACTTAAGGGAAGTTTGATCCCGGATTCATCAATCAGCTTTAACGAATCTTCGTTTAGCCTGCCTTTGGTTTGAATGGCAATTTTTAATAATCCTTCCATTTTCAATATTTGTTTAAAACAAAAAAGGCCTACCAATGTGGTAAGCCTTCTTTTGGGTTAATATTTTTATAATAACATCAAAACAATTACTGCCTACCTGCTGATAGAGTCACATGATGATGGCCGTAATGTGTAATTGAATAATTCATTTCTATTTATTTAAAGTGCAAGTATAGTTATAAAATGAAACCAAAACAAGTACTATAATTGCAGTCTGATCAATTTTACGTTTTATTAATGTTAAAAAACCAGATTACTGAACAGAAACTTTTGTTTTCCTTTTTCGGATTTTCGATTCTTTACTAAGAATTTGATTCAATTTAGTTGCATTGCAATACTAATTTAATTAGAAATCGTATGTTTGTACAATCGATTGCAAGACTATTCCTAAATCAAAACGAATGAAAAAACTGCTCATCATTTTACTGGTATTCCTGATTTCAGGATTGAATCTCTATTCAAAAAACCAGCCTGATAAATGTTTTCAGTCTAAGCATATTAAAAAGGCGATGGTAAAAGCTGCCTCATGGCAGTTCGTCAATCCAAAACATGATTTGTATGACTGGACCAATGGCGCATTCTATGCAGGTGTTTCGGCTGCATACAAAGCCACCGGCGACAAAAACCTGCTCAATGAAATGATCAAAATGGGTGAAGCCAACCAATGGAAACCTGGTCCACGCCTGCTACATGCCGATGATATTGCTATTTGCCAGACTTATATCGATCTGTTCCGGATCAAAAAAGACAAGGCGATGATTCAGCCTTTTATAGACAACATGGATAAATTTCTGGCAACTCCATTTCCCGTAAAAGATATTCAGAAAATTACCTGGTGGTGGTGCGATGCACTTTTTATGGCTCCTCCGGCATTGGTCAAACTGTCGGTTAGCACCGGTGACAAGAAATATATGGAGAAAAGTGATCAGTTATTTCATGAATGTTACAACCTTCTTTACGATAAGGAAGAACATCTGTTTGCCCGCGATTTAGGATATGTAATTAAAGGTGACGCATCTGATCGTCATGAAGCAAATGGAAAAAAAATTTTCTGGTCGCGTGGTAACGGTTGGGTGATGGGAGGCCTGGCGCTATTATTAAGTGAACTTCCGAAAGATTACAAGGAGCGTCCGTTTTATGAAAAATTATATACAGAGATGGCTGAAAAAGTTGCCAGCCTTCAGCAGGAAGACGGACTTTGGCGGGCAAGTTTGCTCGATCCGGAATCTTATCCGGGAGGCGAAGCAAGCGGTTCCGGTTTCTATACTTTTGCTATGGCCTGGGGGATTAACAATGGATTGCTTAACAAAGACAAATTCCTTCCTGTTGTGCAAAAAGCATGGAAGGGTTTGAATGGCCTCATCCAACCTGATGGTCATGTTGGATGGTGCCAGCCAATTGGCGCCGATCCAAAGAAGAATTTTTCTGCCGAAAGTTGGGAAGTTTATGGTACAGGCGCCTTCCTTTTAGCTGGCAGTGAGATTATCAAACTCAGGAAATAACTGATCTTTCCTGGAGCTTCATCTTAAACACCTAAAAATCTGAAGATCGCTATTATTAACTCCAACGATAAGATGTTGTTTCCCGGAAATCTTTAAACTGAGAATTTTCCTCGAATCTCCTTTTACGTTAAATCCACTCTGAACAGGCGTGAGCGTTTTAAATCCGTAACCTTTATTTCCCGTAAGGAACCATCCAAAACTTGCATCCTGACGGCCTAGTGATGGCCTGACCGGATAATTGTTTCCGACCAGTATAAGATCAGGATTTCCGTCAGAGTTAAAATCTCCTGACAGAATGCCGCGCACAGGCGAGAACTGAACTGTTACAGGGAGTTTTTTTGTATGGAAAGTTCCATCTCCGTTATTCACAAAAAGACAGCTTTCAAACAGTATTGCTTTTTTCACGATGGATTTACCAACTTTTTCCTGGCCAAACAAGTCAACAATCGTTTGACCTGCAAAATCGGAATAATTGGGGTACTTGCTGTTCAGATTATGCATCTGGCTTACCAGTTCATCCAATGAGGCTACCGGAAAATTTATGCCATTCTGCCAGGAGCAAATTACCTGATCGGGAGAACCGTTATTGTCGAAATCATTCAGATACATTTCAATGGGTTCTTGTGGCGAGGCTTTTAGCATCGAGTTCAAACCCAGGTTTCCAGCGATTAAATCCATATCCCCATCGTCATCTATATCGGAAGCCTTGATGCAGTTCCACCATCCGGATGTCTCACCAAGACCTGCCGTAACGGTTATATTTCTGAATGTGCCACGATCGTTTCTGAATATACTAACATTCATCCATTCACCCGTTACAATGAGATCCTGATCGCCATCCTTATCAAAATCCAACCAGCAGGCATCGGTAACCATACCCATGTTTTTCAGTTCATTTGTTCCGGAATCGGTAACATCTATAAAATGTCCTTTTCCGTTGTTTTTAAGAAGTACCTGATTGGGCGACCATCCGTAAGCCCCGGGAACAGACCGGGATCCAATAAACAAATCCATATCGCCATCGCCGTCAAAATCGCAGGGACGAATACAGGAACCATTATTGGCGGCAAATGGGATTGCACCCGGCTTTGCTTCCTTAAAAATGCCTTCCCCATCATTAATCCACAGTTTATCAGTTAGTAAAGGGTCTCCCATCGTCAATTCGTTGCCTCCATGAACCACATACAGATCCAGATCGCCATCGCCATCAGCATCAAAAAAAGCTGCGTCAACATCATCCGTGAATAGATCATCCGGGAACCTGGTCGGTTTGAAGTTTCCCTGCTTTTGCTGTATGAAAAGCATTGCAGACTGGCCGCCTGCCCCGCCAACAAACAAATCTTCCAATCCATCGTTGTTGGCATCACCTGCAGCCAATGCCGGACCTTCATTGGCCAGGCTATGCGGAATTAGTCGCTCCCGTTGAAAATCGGAATACCCATCTTCCTGATGCCTGAACTGAAGCCCATCAATCTGAACCTGGGCAAAAAGCTTTTCTTTATCTGAAGGATTTTTACTGGCATGAAAATTCCTCGTTGCATCCTTTGCATCGAGTTTGATCAATCTGTCGCCCTGAATGTTCCTGATGATCTGTTCTGACTGATCGGGCCAGCGAACAAGAAGCGAATCAATAACTTTTATTGAATCCAGACCGAAATGCAACACTTCGGAGGTTGAAGACTGAAATCCCCGGACTGGAAATTGTTCAGCCATTTGCTTCCGGCCACCGGAATAAAGGGTTACCCGTGCTCCAATACCTTTCGGGTTCAGCTTATTGCCTTTGAGCGATATGGACAGGTAATGATTATTTGGATTGGTTTCAGAATTATTCCTGTAGATAAATGCTTGTTCAATGATATTATTTACGATCAGATCCAGGTCTCCGTCGTTATCCAGGTCGGCGTATGTTGAACCGTTTGAAAAGGACTTTTTGGTAATTCCCCATTCGCCGGCTTTATTCGAAAATGTCAAATCCCGGTTATTTTTATACAAATAACTGGTGTTTGGATTCAGTGGCATTTTCTCATACAATTCCTTATCCGGAACATTACTGTTATCCTTTGACGAGTTAAATCGATTACCTCCAGTTAAAAACTTCACATAATCGAGATCGTTAGCCCTTCGGTAAATACCATTGGTTATGAAAAGGTCTTTCCATCCATCGTTGTCAACATCGCAGAATAAGGGAGACCAACTCCAGTCGGTAGCTGAAATTCCGGCAAGTCTTCCAATTTCACTAAAATGACCTCCTCCCAGATTAAGCTGCAAGGTGTTTCTGACGAACTGATCATGATAACCGAATTTTAATTTCATATCGAAGAGCTCCATGTCATCCTCGCCGCCTGATTGTTTTCGGGTTTTTTCGTCTTCAGGAAGCATATCCAAAACGATTACATCAAGAAGACCATCGTTATTGATATCGCCGACATCATTCCCCATAGACGAACGGCTGGTGTGTTCCATACTTTCTGTTAACTTTTCAGAGAAAGTCCCACTGCCTTTGTTGATGTACAGATAATCATTTTCATGAAAATCGTTCGAGATATATATGTCAGGAAATCCGTCATTATTGATATCGCTAATATTGATACCTAATCCGTATCCAATCTGGCTGCTGAAGATTCCTGCAGCCTTTGTGACATCGGTGAAAATTCTTTTACCATTTACTTCATTATTTCGGAACAAGCGGTCGCCCGCCAATGAATCTCTTTCATATCGCAATGAAGCATCTCCATAACTGCGTGATGAATGTACCGAATGGTTTAACAGGTACATATCGAGATCGCCATCCATATCAAAGTCAAAGAAAGCTGCCTGAGTTGAGAAACCCTGGAAATCAAGCCCATATTCTTTGGCTTCATCCCGAAATGTCAGGTTCCCCTGATTAATGAAAAGTTGGTTCTTGCCTGAAAGCGATTTATACTTACCTACCTGACAAACATAAATATCGAGAAGACCGTCCCCGTTTACATCAGCCATGGTTACTCCGGTCTTCCAGCTCCCGGATCCGGCAACTCCTGCTGCTGAAGTTATATCCTCAAACTTCAGGTTTCCCATGTTGATGTATAGTTTATTCGTTCCCTGGTTTGAAGTGAAATACAGGTCAATTAATCCATCGTTATTCATATCACCGGCAGCGACACCTCCGCCATTGTTGAAATAGAGGTATTCAATCATGTTCATCTCTTCCGTTTCTGTTAACTGGTTAACGAAATTGACGCCAGTAACTGAAGGGGAAAGAAGGGTAAACAATTTGTCCCTGTCTCCTTTTGGGTTACAGGAAATAACTAAAACCAATAAAATCAGAATGATGAATGATCTGATCATTTAGTATATCAGCGGTTTAAGATTTTGAAAACCTGCGGCTTATCATTATTTCGTGCTACCACCAGGATTTTTCCTGATGATGTTTTGACCTCTAAGATATCCCTGATTTCGCCCTCAAGCCTAATTCCGGTTTTCGATGCAGAAATGAATTTAAAATTTCCATGACCGTCGCCCGATAAATAAGTTCCGTAACTTGCATCATAGCGGCCTACCTCCGGTTTTACATTGTAAAGATTGCCCCCAAGAAGGATGTCGGGATTTCCGTCACCGTCAAAATCAGTCATACTGGCAGCGAAAACCGGAGAGAACTGCACCTCTGAGGGCAAAGTCTTTATTAAAAAATGCCCGGTTCCATCATTGATGAAAAGCGCTGTTTCAAGGAATGCAGCATCCATGCGAATTGCGTTCTTGAGCTGTTCCGGAGAAAAGAGATCGGTTATTTTTTGATTTTTGTATATTTCATAGGTGGGATACTTCTTTTCCAAACCAGGCAATTGTCGGGTCAGATCGTGCTTTAACGCAAGGGGGTAAGATACATCACCATCGAAAGCACAAATGATTTGTTCAGCAGTTCCGTTCAGGTCAAAATCATTAACATACATGCTGACCGGTTTTTCTTCCGAAGCTTTGAACCTGGAGTTTAACCCATGATTTCCGGCAATGAAATCAATATCTCCATCTTTATCAACATCGGCAGCAGCGAGGCAATTCCACCAACCGGCAGTATTTTTGATTCCAAAAGCATCTTTGCTTTCCCTGAATATTCCTTTTTCATTGATTAAAATCCGAAGAGGCATCCATTCTCCTGCCAGAATAATGTCTTTATCTCCATCCTTGTCAACGTCTTCCCAAACCATGTTCCGAATCATTCCCACATTTTTCAATTCAGTTGCAATCTGGTCGGTAACATTCCTGAAATTACCTTTTCCATCGTTTTCAAGAATGTAGCTGCTTACAGGCACTCCGTAAAGGAAAGGTTTGAGCCTTGTTCCAACAAAGAGTTCCATAACGCCATCCTGATCAAAATCAGCAGCTTTGACACATGAAGTACTCTCATACATCCCTGCCGGCAAAACCTGATCAGACTTGGAGAAATGGCCTTTCCCGTTATTGAAATAAAGGCGATCGCTCAAAGCGGATGAACTTTCCGGAAATTCATTCCCTCCACTGGCCACATACAAATCAAGATCGCCGTCGTTATCTGCATCAAACATTTCACAATCCACGTCTTCCGAAATTTTATCAGCTTCGAATATCTCTTTTTCTACAGCTTTAAACGAACCATCCTTGTTCTGGATCATAAGAGATCCGGCCTGTCCTTTGGCCCCGCCAATGAAAATATCATCCAGTCCGTCGCCATTCACATCACCCTTGCACATGTGGGGCCCTTCGGTTGACAACATGTGATAGATTAGCTTTTCCCGTTCGAAATCGTTAAAATCACTCTCCACATGGGTGAAATTTATTCGGTTCTCATTGCTGATCTCTTTAAAATATTCCTTCGGTGGAATTGAAAGTTTGTCATCTTTTGTAGCTACTTCAGATGCATCTTTTTGAAAGAAAGTCAGGGTTTGGTTGGTCGGCACATTGGTCATAACGGTTCTTTTTTCATTCGGCCAGTCAATCGTGAGCGAATCAACCATCGTTAAGTTGCCAAGTCCAAAATTCGGCCGCGGATCAACGGTAGATAAGTAACCCCTCATAGGCATCTGTTCCAGGTAAAAAAGCTTTCCCTTGTTCCGGACTGTAATTCTTGCTCCGATGGCTTCGGTATTTTTATCCTCACCTTTCAGAATCAATTTAAGGTAATGATTTTCAGGAGATTTTTCGCTTGTTCCGTTTTTGTAGATATGCATGGGCATATTAACATTGTTTACCACCAGGTCGAGATCGCCGTCATTGTCAAGATCGCCGTAGGCTGACCCGTTTGAATGCCCCGGAGTACCGAGGCCCCACTGATCAGCCACATTCAGGAAACGGTAATCTCCCAGATTCTTAAAGGCATAACTTGGAATTTTAACTGAAGGAATACCATCAATCAGTTTCCGGTAGTCAACCTTATTTCCTGACATGATGGACATGACCATATCGCGGTTTGAAAAAAACTGGATGTAATCCTGGTCGGTCAGGTCTTTATAGATTCCATTGGCCACAAAAATATCTTTAAGACCATCATTGTCCATATCCATGATTAGTGAACCCCACGACCAGTCGGTGGCATTTACCCCGGCCATTCTTCCGATTTCGCTGAATGTTCCGTCGGCGTTGTTTAGCTGAAGCATGTTTCGGGTAAACTGATAGTGGTAGCCGTTTCTGACATTCGAGATATAGTTTTCCCAACTGTCAAAAGTGGTTTTTGTCTTTAGTCGGTCATTGTGTTCAGGAACCATATCTGTTGAAAAAATTTCGGGATAATGATCATTATTGATATCGGCCATATCGGCCCCCATAGAGGCTGCCGATGTTGATTGCATCATATCGGTCAGGCATTCCTTAAACGTGCCGTCATGGTTATTGATGTAGATGTAATCCCTCTCGAAGAAATCATTGGACACGTATATGTCCATCCATCCGTCCTGATTGATGTCTCCAACGGTTACTCCCAATCCGAAAGCTATGGTGCTGCCGTAAATGCCTGCCTGTACACTTACATCGGTAAATTTGTTTTCATCATTCCTTAAAAGCTTGTGCCCTCCCAGAGTATCACGGGTAAGGCGCTGATTTTCCTTCAGGTTAAAGCTGCCGATTGCTTTCGGAAAGTTTTTCAGGAGATACATATCGAGATCGCCATCCTTATCGTAATCGAAAAACACACCTTGAGTTGAATTGCCCTGCTCGTCAATTCCATATTCTTTCGCTTTATCCGAAAACGTGAGGTCGCCGTTATTCATATACAGTTCATTCCGGCTTTGGGTACCGCCCACATTCCCCGATTTGCAAACGTAGATATCGAGGAACCCATCTCCGTTAATATCAGCAAAACTAACACCTGTAGACCATCCTCTGCCTCCTATCCCGGCTTTTTGGGATATGTCTTCAAATTTGAAATCGCCTTTATTCAGGTATAAAACATTGGTTTCCATGTTCGATACCATGAAAATATCTATCAGTCCATCATTATTTATATCACCAAGGGCAACGCCTCCTCCATTGTAGAAATTACGGAAAGTATAAATATTGAATTTGTTCTTTAGTTGTAATTCATAATCCAGGTGATTGACAAAGCCTGCATGGGTCTCGCTTGCCGGCAATAACTTAAACAGATTCTTTCCAGACTTTTCAGTAGTTTGATTCATGCAGGAATACATGAATAATGAAAGGAACAGGCCTAAATATCTGAACCGGTTATTTATTGATTTTCCTGAAGATATCATACTATTTCTTAAGACTTTTTAAAACACTTTCAGGGATATTGTTTGCATTTGGATTAATATCTTTTAATTTCCTGTCAACAAGCATATCCGTAAAGACAGCCCATACATAGGTTTCGTTTTCCATAAAGATTGAAATCCGCCTGTTTCCGTCAAGCTTCACAAAAGCAATACCTCTTTTTGAATGCTTCACCTCCATAAATCCTTTTCCGTATAGTTTTTCATACCATTTTAATACCTGAACCTGAAGACTGTCAGCGCTGAGCTTGGTGTTCCAGGGCGCCCAACCGTTGTAAACATACCGTACAGGCATTTCGAAAATCCTGGTTTGTGCAAATTCAGGATAGAAATTCATTGTAGCCGGATATTTCAATTCGTCTTTTAAAATGTGCTCTACTGTTGTATTTCTAAGTCCTTGCCTGATGAGCCCTTTTTGGTTCAGTTTCCAGCAATGGGTATAAAACTCTTTCTGTCCCATTCCAAAGTAGATTCCCATAAATAAGGTGTCATTCCTGATACCACTTGCCAATTCCTGTTTTAGTTTCCGGTCGTATTTAGCTTTTTGAGTGCACCCAAAAAATAAAAATGCAATCATAAGAAAGATAGAGATGAGTTTTAAATGTTTCGTATTCATAAGTTAAGATCAATATTTAAAGAATTGTAAAGAATTATTATTTCGGGCAACAACGACTATTCGAACACCATCAATATTAAGGATTTTTAAGTCACGAACTTCACCTTTTGTAAAAAGACCTGATTCTTTATTCGGGACTGATTTCCAGGTATCGTCAGTATTTCCTTTTAAAAATAGTCCATAAGATGCATCATAGATTCCGGTTTCCGGTTTCGCGCGGTATTGATTCCCTCCTAATACCAGGTCACAAATTCCATCTTGGTCAAAGTCTTCAGCGAATACGGAGTATATCGGTGAGAATTGAACTTCAACAGGAAGTGGGGAGATCGAAAACGCGTTTTTCCCTGTATTCATCAGGATACAGCTTTTCATCAGTTTTGTTTTAATAACGACAGATCGGTTTAAAATTTCTTCCGGAAAAATTTGTTCGATTGTCTGGTCCTTGTAATCGGCATATTTGGGATACTTTGCTGCAAGTGAAGGAAGTTGTTTTACGAGGTCATCTTTCATTGGAACGGGATAAGATTTATCGCCATTATACGCACAGATTATTTGCTCTATGCTGCCGTTCAGGTCAAAATCATTGACATACATGGTTAAAGGTTTCTCCGGAGAAGCTTTGAAATACGAATTCAATCCCTGATTCCCGAGAATGAAATCTACAAATCCGTCTCCGTTCAGATCTTTTGCTGTAAGGGTATGCCACCAGCCTTCCGTATTTGCAAGTCCATATTTTTCGGATTCGTCCCTGAATGCCCCGTTCTCATTTACAAAAATTTTAACCGGCATCCAGTCGCCAACGATAACCATATCCTGATCGCCGTCTTTATCAACATCGGCCCAGGCCATATCTGTGATCATTCCAATTTTTCGAAGACCACTTGCTTTTTCGTCAGTGACATCGGTAAAATGGCCGCTTCCGTCATTTTCCAAAAGGTAGCCGTCAACAGGTAATCCGTAGCCGAACGGCAGAAGGCGGATACCAACAAAGAGGTCAATATCTCCGTCTTTGTCAAAATCAACAGGCTTAACACACGATGTACTTTCATATTTACCTCCCGGCAGAATCTGATCAGATTTACTGAATTGACCTTTTCCATTATTCAGGTACAACCGGTCGCCCAATGCCGATGAGCTTGATGGAAACTCATTACCCCCACTGGCCACATACAGATCAACATCACCATCCTGATCGGCATCAAAAAAGGCACAGTCTGTATCTTCCGCAATCTGGTCAGCCTCAAAAAGTTTCTGGTTTGTCCTTTCAAACTGCCCATTTTTTTTCTGAACATATAAACTACCGGGAGAATCCTTTGCCCCGCCAATAAAGAAATCGTCGAGACCGTCATGATTTACGTCGCCAACCGCCATCTGTGGACCTTCGTTCGAAATCATCTGGAAGATCAACTTGTCGCGATCAAAATCCATAAAATCATTTTCCCGGTGAACAAAATCAATTCCTTTTATTCCGTCAACTTTTTGAAAAACACCTGAACGCTCTTTTATTGACGGAAGGCCTGATTTTTTTATGGTTTTTGCTTCATCAACAGTCAAGAATTGATTTGCGGCAACATCTTTTAAAACGGAATAATCCCCATCTGGCCAGTTAATTGCAAGGGAATCGATATGCTTTGAAGCTCCTAATCCAAAATGAAGCCTGTTATCAACCGACGACTGAAACCCCCGCTCAGGAATCAACTCCTGAAATAAACTTTTCCCTTCGGTAAAGACTGTAACTCCGGCTCCAATGGCTGCGGTGTTTTTTCCAGTTCCCTTAAATTTGATTACCAGGAAGTTTGATTCAGGATTTGTGTCAGATTCGTTTCTGTAAATAAAGGGCGGCATATTTACATTATTCACAACCAAATCCATATCCCCATCATTGTCGAGGTCGCCGTATGCAGCCCCGTTTGAAAAGGAAGAAGTGCCAAGTCCCCACGATTCCGATAAGTTGGTAAAAGTTAAATCCTTGTTATTGTGAAAAGCATAATTGGGAATTTTTACCGAAGGGATCATGTCTATCATTTTTAAAATCGCTTTATTTTCTGTTTTTATCATTGATCGCATGATTGAAGGGTCTGAGTAGATATCCAGATAATCGCGGTCGAGCAAATCCTTGTAAATACCATTGGCTACAAATATATCCTTCCATCCATCGTTATCCATATCAAATATCAGCGCCCCCCAGCTCCAGTCGGTGGTGCTTACGCCGCTTAATCTGCCGATCTCGCTGAACGATTCGTTACCGTTGTTTAGCTGAAGTGTATTCCGGGCAAACTGGTGATGGTAGCCATTCTTCAGCTTCAACTGATATCGCTCCCAGTTTTCAAACATGGCCTTGGTTTTCCGGCGTGAATTATCTTCCGGAGTCATTTCAGTTACAAACAGATCGGGATAGGTATCGTTGTTGATATCAGCAATGTCGGCACCCATAGCCCCAAGACTTGTTTCGCCCATTTGCTGTTCTAATGATTCAGTAAAAGTGCCATTCTTATTGTTGATGTACAGATAGTCGCGTTCAAAGAAATCGTTCGACACATAAATGTCCGGCCAACCATCGCGGTTAACATCGCCGACACTTACGCCAAGACCGAACCCTATTTTGCTTCCAAAAATACCGGCTTCTTTGCTTACATCTGTAAATTGGTTGTGATCGTTACGGAAAAGTTTATTGCCACCTAATGAATCACGGATCATCCTTTGGTCTGGCTTGATATCAAATTCAGTAACCGATTGAAAGGAATTGTTTAAGAGGTAACAATCCAAATCGCCATCGCGGTCGTAATCGAAGAAAGAAGCATGATTTGACAACCCCATCTCCGAAAGGCCATATTCTGCGGCTTTTTCCGAAAAGGTTAAATCGCCATTGTTGATAAACAACTCGTTACGTCGATTTTTACTGTTTGGATCACCAGATTTACAAATATACAAATCGAGCCATCCGTCAGCATTGACATCGGCCATACTAACCCCTGTTGACCATGATCCTTTGCAGCCAACTCCAGCTTTACTTGTAATATCTTCAAATACAAAATTACCCTTATTCAAATAAAGCTTGTTCCCAACCATATTTCCACAGAAATACAAATCGGGTAACCCATCGTTGTTGAAATCACCAATTCCGGCACCGGCACCATTATAAAAGTTCCTGTACGTGTAGGTGTTGAATTGTTCGGAATACTCCAGTTGGTTTACAAAGTCAATACCTGTTTTGTTATTGGAGAGTAATGTATAGAGTGATTTTTGATTCGATCCGGCATGATTGTCTCTGCATGACGTAAGCAAAATACAAATCAACGGTAAAAAAAGCAAAATAGAGCCAACTGATCTATGAAAGACTGAACTGGGATAATTTTTCCTTGCAACTGATTTCACAAATGACTTGGTTTAGCGACAAAAATTAGAGAGCAGGCAAATTTACAAAATGCCTGCTCTCTTTAAAATTTTAAACAAAGAATATTACTAATATCCAGGATTCTGAGTAAGATTCGGGTTAGCAGCTAATTTATCTTTGTGAACTGGGAACAGAACACGATAAGCATCGGTTTTAACCACATCGCCAACGTTATTATATGGAAGTACCCATTTGGTAACATCGGTATAAACTCCCCAGCGAATCATTGCCTGGCGTTTGCTTTTTTCAAATGCAAGCTCACGACCCATTTCATTGAATAATTCACCACCAGGAACAACCGGGCCAGTCATGTCAAAGCTAAGTTTGCCATCCAAAGTTGTCAGGGCCGAAACTCCAGCTCTTGTTCTGATTTGGTTAACCAGAGTTAACGCTGCAGGCTCAGCAGCATTATTAGCCTTGCGCCATAAAGCTTCAGCTTTCATAAGCAGTACATCAGCATAACGGAAAACACCGTAGTCGTTGCTCATGTCAGGAGTTCCACCCATCTGGAATTCCCATTTTCCGATACGAACCCCAGCCTGGCGTAAAGCCTGTGGACCTAATTCGTTGATCTGTGGTTGTCCGGTTCCGATACTTCCAAAGTTATACTTTTTGCCATCGGGGTCACCAAGGAAAGGAACTGGCAGACGACCAGGGTTAGCAGTTTCAACACCATCATCAAGCAGAAGTGCTCCTGCGCTTGAATATTGGTAACCGGCTAAAAAAGTACCTCTTTTAATTGATGGACCTGCCAGAGTTCCAGGTTCGCCCTTACGCAAGTCAGCGTCTTCGAATGAATTGTAGAATTCTTCCAATGAACAGAAACCATTCCAGGGTTGTGCAGTAAGGTTATAAGTTGCCTGATTCAGATAACTCAAAGTTTGCATAACGAGGTTAAATCCCTGGAAGAAAACTTTGTCATAAGGTATGGCAAAAATGAATTCTTTTGATCCTGAATTATTAACATTAAAGTTGTTGAAGAAATTACTTTCAAGCGTGTATTTTCCTGAATTTATGATTTCATCACAAGCGGCAATCACCTTGTCATTCTCAGCAGTGCCTGTATAAACTTTTGCATTCAGGTAAAGTTTGGCAAGAAGTGTTTTTCCAGCCCAATAATTCATACGTCCATAAGTAGTTCCATCAATAGCTTTCGATAATTTCGGAACAGAAGCTTCAAGGTCTTTAACAATGAATGCATATACCTCAGCTCTGGGTTTGGTTGGAGGTGTGGCTTCTGCTTTGGCAAAATCGGTTACCAATGGAACATTTCCATACATATCTATTAACTGCCAGTAAAAGAAACCTCTTACAGTTTGAAGTTCGGCGATGTAAGCATCAGCTACTTCCTGTTTTACCTGACCTGAAGTAACCAGACTTTGGAATTGGTAAATCAAACGGTTGGCGGTATTTACACCACTAAAACCGAAATTCCATGCACCACTCATTACACCATCTTCCTTGGTCCATGAATGTAAATGAAGCCGTCTCCAGTTACCGCCATCGTCCCAGTCCTGGCCCCTTGTGGGTGCAGTCATTTCATCGGTAGTCATTTCCTGTAAGGCTTGAGGATCGCCGGCTGCCCAACCACCAAATTGAGTATAGGCTGATCCCAAAGCTGAAATAAATTCTTCTTCGGTTTTAAAGAAGTTAGAAGGAGTTACCTCGCTAAATAGTTCTTCATCGAGATTGGTACACGACTGATTGAAAGCAGCCACAAGAAAACCAATCAGTATAATTCTTATTGGAAAAAATGATTTTTTCATATTATAACTTTCTTTTGTTTTTAATCAATTATTCAAGATCTGGTTAAAAAACAATGTTTACACCAAAAGATACTGATCTTGTCCTGAAATAAGTACCCCTTCTGTCAATACCTGGCTGTAAAGGATTATTATTTTCTTCACTATCGCCATATCTTGGGTTAGGATCTACGCCTTTATATTTGGTAATATAAAATAAGTTGTTTCCTGCAGCATACACTCTAATCTTGCTGAAAGGGCCACCTTGTTGCAATTTAAAATTGTAACCAAGGCTGGCGTTGTCAAGAGAAACGAAATTACCGCTCTCTACATGCAGGCTCGAATATAAACCTGATGAGTTGTTAAGAAGGACGCCTGTTTTTGCATTTCTCATATCCTTTGCTGTTTTTGGAAGGTTATAAGAACCCATCACATTCGGAACTTCGTAGAAAGCACGGAAAGAGTTAATCAGGTCATGACCAAAAACTCCACGGAAGAAAAGATTCATATCCCAGTTTTTATAGGTAAAATCATTTCCAAAACCCAATAACAATTTAGGTAATCCATTGCCTACCACTGTTCGGTCAAATGAATCGATAGTCCCATCCGGAACGCCTTTCGGACCGCTTAAGTCTTCAAAGGTAAAATTACCTTTCTCGTCAATTTCCTTGAATTTAACTGCAAGTATCTGACCAATTGGCTTACCTTCTTCAGCTCTGATTAAAGGTGCCTGGTTTTGACCGGGTGAACCCATGTTTGAAAGGTCGCGTACTCCGTATTTTAATTCAGCACCATTAAAGGTTCCTGACAATGACACCAATGTATTTTCAAGATTATAAGAAGGTGTTAAAGTCATGCTATAGGTAAAATCTTTTTTCTGAACAGCATTCCATGTAACAGCTAATTCCAGACCGCTACTCTTGATTTCACCAAGATTCAACATAGCCTGATCATAGAGGTTTGGTGGAACTGGTACCTGGTAAGAAAATACAAGGTCGGATGTTGTTCTGGTATAGAAGTCGAATGAACCTGAAATTTTGGAATTCATAAGAGAAAAATCGAACCCTAAGTCAATTTCACCTTTCTTTTCCCATTTAAGGTCTTCGTTTGCATTGCTAACAGGAGCATAAGCAGGACCAAATTTTCCGTTGTAGAAAAAGTTGCCTCGTGGGCCTAAACGAAGTAATGAAAGATAACTGCTTGATGGCTGGTTGCCTGTTAATCCATAGTTACCGCGAACCTTTAAGTTGTCAACAAAACTTAAATTAAGGAAAGATGCTAATTCAACTCCACCACCGATGGCTGGGAAAAGTCCCCATTTATTGGCATCTCCGAAACGTGTTGAACCTTCATACCTGGCACTGGCAGTCAGGAACCATATACTGTTTACATTTAAGTTTACACGGCCAAAGAATGCAATAAGTTTGTTTGAGTTTTTATAACTGCCCACTGTACCAAGTCCGTTTTTATAATCAAGAGCTGCGCCCATGTTATTTGACTGGAAAGCATCAGTAAGGAAATCACCGCCATCCATTCTAAATCCCTCATATACAAAATCCTGATAAGAATAACCTCCCAACACAGTCAGATTAGCATCTGTAGCAACTGTACCTATGTATTTTATAGTTGATTCGAACAATGAGCTTGAAGAACCGTCCTGTCTTTTAACTGCATAACCGTTCCGGTTAGCGCCAACCCAAAAACTATTCTTATCATAGTATTCACTTCTTTGGGAATTACTTCCCTGACGTGAATAGAAAGCATCAATGTTCAAGCCATCCATAATCTGGTAGGTACCTTTTATTGAAAGATTATACATCATGTCTTCACCTGTACTACTATTCATTTTAAGAATTTGTACAGGATTGTAATAATCAAACAAGGTTTGGTTAAAATATCCATCCCATTTGGCATAAGCAGGATCGGTGCTCATTACAGGAGCAGTAGGGTTGAAAATAGTGGCAAATTTAAATGCATCGCTGAATCCATAAGATGCCTCTTTTTTTGTTGCGCCAAGATTTACATCCAAAGTAAGCTTGTCGTCGAGTGCTTTTTGAGTAATGTTTACCCTTCCGTTTAGCTGATTAAACCCAGTTGTTAACGATACGCCTTCGATATCACGGTAGTTGACAGAAGCTCTGTAAGTAGTTTTATCAGCACCACCTGATAAAGAAATATTGTGAACCTGTGAAACAGCATCACGCGTAGTTTCCTTGAACCAATCAGTATCTCCACCAAAGTCAGTTCCCAGACCAGTTTCTTTTTTCATTGCTCTCCATTCAGTGGCATTCATAACATCGGTATGTTTAGCAATAGATTCCAATGAAACATATCCATTGTAATCAATAACCGAAGTGCCTTTTTTACCTTGCTTAGTTGTAACAAGAATTACCCCGCTGGATCCCCTGGTACCATAAATAGCTGCTGCTGAACCGTCTTTTAAAACATTGATGGATTCAACATCATTGGGGTCAACGTTATCGAGTGATCCTCCAATTACCCCGTCAATAACTACGAGGGGGCCTGTGTTGGCGCCGATGGTACTTAATCCCCTTAAGCGGATATCAAAGCCTGAGTTTGGGTTACCGCCAGCCTTTGAAATAGACAAACCGGAGACTTTACCTTGAATCAGTTGTACCGGGCTGTTTACATTTCCTTTATTGAACTCATCTGATTTGACGACTGCAATGGAACTGGTAATCTCTTTCTTCTTTTGCGTTCCATAACCAACTGCTACAACTTCTTGTATGCCAATGGCTTCTTCTTCCATAACCACGTCAATGGAAGTTTTACCGGCAACAGAAATTTCCTGGGACTTCATTCCAACAAACGAGAATTGCAACGTAGCATTTTCATTGACATTTGAAATTGAAAAAATCCCATCCATATCAGTAAGCGCACCAGTAGAAGTACCTTTTATAACAACTGTAACGCCGGGAAGAGGTACGCCAGACGATTCGGTTACCTTACCTGTAACCCTTTTTTGTTGGGCACTGGCAATGCTAATTGAAAAGCCAACAAGAAGAAGCGATAGAATACATCTCCTCCACAAGAACAGAGAATTTTGAATTGTTCGCATAGTTAAAATAATTAGTTAGATAAAGTATTGAATATTAATAAATTATTGAATAGCATATTTAATATTTAATCCTGATCTGCAGTTTAAATATTAATAATTGTCAATTTTTGTTAAAAATACTCTTCTGAACTTTAAAAAAAAATTAAAATGAGGTTAAAATGAGATTAAACCAGATGCTATTAAACATGCAAAAAAAATGAATGCCTGAAAAAAGAGATTTTCATGATTTTGTGATTGACTTGAAATATGGCTAAGAATAATCAAATCTGAGTAGCATAAATCATTCAAACATACCATAATGAGTTAAAATGCAGAATTAAATCATTTTGGGGTTCGTCCTTTTAATCCACAATGTTAAATTCCATAAAAAAAACCGCCTTATAAGCGGTTTCCTTTTGGAATTTATCCCAGATATGTTTTCAGTAATTTACTTCTGGAAGTATGTCTTAACCGGCGTATCGCCTTTTCTTTAATTTGACGAACACGCTCTCGCGTTAAACCAAAACGTTCACCGATTTCTTCAAGCGTCATTTCCTGACAACCAATTCCGAAGAACATGCGGATGATATCGCTTTCACGTTCAGTTAAAGTTGCCAAAGCTCTTTCAATCTCTTTGGCCAGCGACTCCATCATCAAAGCTCTATCGGCATTTGGAGAGTCATTATTTATTAAAACATCAAGCAAGCTGTTATCTTCTCCTTCAACAAACGGAGCGTCAACTGATATATGACGGCCTGAAACGCGAAGGGTATCTGCGACTTTATCAGCGGGGAGATCCAATGATTCGGCAAGTTCATCGGGCGAAGGCTTGCGCTCATGTTCCTGTTCAAACTTTGAAAATGCTTTGTTGATTTTATTCAACGAACCAACTTGATTTAAGGGCAAGCGAACAATCCTGGATTGCTCGGCCAAAGCCTGAAGGATGGATTGACGAATCCACCACACGGCATAGGAAATAAACTTGAACCCTCTGGTTTCATCAAACTTTTCAGCAGCTTTAATCAACCCCAAATTACCTTCATTAATAAGGTCGGGTAAACTTAAACCCTGATTTTGATACTGCTTAGCTACCGAAACCACAAAACGCAGATTAGCTCTTGTTAGTTTTTCCAGAGCGGCCTGATCACCTTTTTTTATCCGTTGCGCCAACTCCACTTCTTCTTCAACAGTAATAAGCTCTTCTTTGCCAATCTCCTGCAAATACTTGTCTAAAGAAGCGCTCTCGCGGTTGGTGATCGATTTTGTAATCTTTAATTGTCTCATATACCCTTCAAAAAAATAGCGTGCAAATATAGGCTTTTGAGGTCAATAATTCAAATGGTTTATTACAAAGGTTTATTATTTACAATTTTATAACTAACATGCTCATTTTGTATCAATTCCAAAAACATAATAAGCGACCTCTCCATTCGGATAAATTCCTTCAACTAATATTCCACCCCGTGAATTTTTAATAATGCGTTTTAACTCATTAACTTCTGATACGGCATTCTTGTTTACTTGAGTAATAATATAACCTTTCTTGATTCCCGCATCCCTGAATTTACCTTCACCTAATTCTGTGATTTTAATTCCATTACGTATTCCTAATTCCTCTTTATCGCGGTCGGAAGCCACAACAAATTTCGCTCCAAAAATATCATCGGGATTATCACCTTTCACAACATCCGTATCTCCGTGCTTGTTACGGAGCGTTACGTTAATTGGTTTCTTTTTATTGTCTCTTTTTACTACCACAGTTACATTATCTCCTGGCCGGTGTTTACTAATTTGTTCCTGCAGCTCAGCCGTTGAATTTACATTAACCCCATCAACACTGATAATGATATCATTGTCTTTTATTCCAGCCAATTCAGCGGCACCACCTTCTTGTACTTTACCAACAAATACCCCTTCAATTTTATCCAGATTAAATTTTTTGGCAATTTCAGCATCAACATCACCAATATTAACATTTAATAATGCACGCTGCACCTCTCCATATTCCTTTAAATCTGCAACTACCTTTTGAACTATGTTAGCAGGAATGGCAAACGAATATCCACTATACGAACCTGTTTGCGAGGCAATTGCCGTATTGATGCCAACCAGTTTACCCTGGGTGTCCACCAGGGCCCCGCCACTATTTCCCGGATTAACGGCGGCATCAGTTTGAATAAATGATTCGATCCTCATTTGATCGGGATTAATCCCAATATCACGGCTTTTGGCGCTGACGATACCGGCAGTAACGGTGGATGTCAGATTGAAAGGATTTCCTACTGCCAGGACCCACTCACCTAACTTTAAATTATCTGAATTACCAAATGAAAGTGCAGAAAGTCCGGTTGCTTCAATCTTAAGCAATGCAATGTCGGTTGACGGATCGGTTCCAATTAGCTTTGCCTTATATTCCCGCTTATCGTTTAGAACTACATTGATTTCGTCGGCTTCATCAATCACATGGTTGTTCGTTACAATCAATCCATTTGAACCGATTATTACGCCGGAACCAGCACCCATTCTGGGTGGTACCTGTTGCTGTTGATATCCTCCATCACCAAAAAAATAGTCGAAAATATTATTCGTACCGTAATACCTACCCTTTTGAATTACTTTTATATGTACTACTGAATGAATGGAGTTTTCAGCAGCAAAAGTCAAATCCGGGAATGGTGCAGAATTTGAAGGTGGTAAACTTGCGTACCTCATTGATTGATCCTGCGGCACAGTTACTATTTTTGGATCATCAAAATAGCGTGTATAAGCCCATAGAGCAATAAAACCTCCAATCAATGCCACCAACAAGGTAAAAAATCCTTTCTTTACGTTATTCATTGCTTTTACTTTTTATTGTTAGAAATTTTTGACTTTAAATACTATTACTAAGATAACGAATATGCAAGGAAAGTGTTATACCATTTGAAAATCATTTTAATTGTTTAACAGATTTTAACAACATATTGGATTTGAAGCGTAATATTGTTTGCTGTTTAATTCTGCTATATTTGAAGTCTTCGTTTATAAATTGAATATTGATCTAATTATTTTTACAAATGCCTGTTGATTATTTTAAGAAAATTGCAATACCATCCAATATCTCAACCTATCTGAGCCGTTCTCTGGTTTTTATTACAGTAGCCACAACTCTGCTCATTGGTGGCGCTCTGATTGTATTACAAACTATCCAATATAAAAAAATAAGCGAGCAAAAAAGCCGGGATTACATTCAGGATCAGAAAATTTACATTAAAGAAATTGTAAACAATGAAGTCTCTTATATTATTTCCCAAAATCAGCATTTTAAAGAAAACATACAGGAAAAGATCAGGCAAAATGTGCTTCAGGCGAATAATACTGCTGAGATGATTTATCAAAAATATGTAGGTTTGAAATCATCTGATGAGATAAAATCCCTGATTGTTGCAACTATTTCATCGTTAAAATTTGAGAATGAGTACGAAGAAGTCTTTATCTCAACCATAGATGGTACTGGTGTTTACTATCCAAGAAGACCTGAATTTACGGGAAAAAACATGCGGCAGTTTCTTGACGCCAATGGAACTCCGGTTGTGATGGCCGAAATTAATTTGCTCAAAACAAATTCTGAAGGATTTCTCAACTATGAAAATGATACTGTTGCTTCAGAAAAAGTTTACAGGAGCGAAAAAATAACCTTTGTGATGAAATTTGATCATTTCGGATGGTATTTCGGATCAAAGCAATATGTTGATACCTATTTTCCGAAATTCAGAGAAGAAATTGCACAAAAAATAAGCTCGGTAAGATTCAGGCATGGTGGATATGTTTTTTTAAACCACATTGACGGAAGCCCGATTGTTATGGACGGAAAAGTTTACAGAGGCGATTTCAATTTACTCAGGAGCACTGGAGACCAGCGTCATTCCGTATTTTTACAGGAACTCGAAACTTCAAATAATAATCCTGCCGGAGGATACTTTTATTACAAATGGAACAAAATGAACGACACGATCCCATCAGAAAAATGTGCCTACGTTCGATTGTTAAAAGATTACAACTGGATAATTGGAGCTGGTTTTTATCTGGATGAAACCAATGAAAGCATAAGCGAACAACAAAAAGTTGTTCACCAGGATCAGCAGAAAAGCATACTAATTATATTTTTAATTTTAATTGGGCTATTATTTATTGAAGCATTCATCATTTATCATTTCAATAAAAAATACAAATCAGACTTCGAGCGTTTTTTTAACTTCTTCTTTCTTTCGCAGAACAGTATTAACAAATTGAATATTTCAGAATTTTATTTTGATGAGTTCAAACGGGCAGGTATTGCAGCCAATAAAATGATCATGTTACGCCAGGAAATTGAGAACAGACTTATTGAAGAACAAAAAAGAGCTACGGAATCCGATCGGCTTAAATCAGCATTTCTGGCCAATTTGTCGCACGAAATCAGGACCCCGATGAATGCCATAATCGGGTTTTCCGAATTGCTTGAAGACGACAGCCAGGATAGTGAAGACCGTGTTGTTTTCGTTAGATTAATCCGGAAGAACGGAGATATGCTGCTAAATTTAATTAACGACATCCTTGATATTTCAAAAATAGAAGCCAATCAAATGATGGTCAAAAAGAGACCAGTCAAATTGGATCAATTCCTGATTGAAATCAAAGATTATTACATCGAAGCTCTTTTATCTAAAAAAGAAAAAAACATTCGGTTTAATTTAAATAATGAGCTAAATCCTGAAGCGATGATTAACACAGATGTAATCAGGCTTAAACAGATTCTGGATAATCTGATTGGAAATGCAATCAAATTTACTTCTGAAGGTTCAGTTTCACTTGATGTTAAAATGGATAGGGAATCTGTTCAATTTAATATTTCGGACACCGGTATTGGTATTCCACCCGATCAGCAGACAGCTATTTTTGAGCGGTTTATTCAGTCTGAACAAGCCTACAAAATGAACTTTGGCGGAACCGGACTTGGATTGGCCATTTCCAGAAACCTGATTGAATTGCTCGGTGGAACGATTAGGGTTGAATCGGAACTTGGGAAAGGATCAACTTTCTATTTTGAATTACCTGTAAATTAGCGTTTGGGTACCTCAAACCATTTATTTACCGTTTCTTCCGGCATGTAATGGATCAGGTAATTCATGGCATCGGCCGAATTTTCAGCAATAAAAAAGAGCTTCCTGTAATTTTCTTTGGCAAATTGCTCCCTGTAAAATTTCTCGAACTGACTGAAAAGATCGTTATAGAAACCATTGGTATTGATGAAAACTATGGCTTTGTGGTGGTAGCCCAGTTGTTTCAGCGTAATTACTTCCAGAATTTCTTCGAGTGTCCCGAAACCTCCGGCCAGGGCAATAAAGGCATCCGACAATTCCCTCATTTTGAACTTTCGGTCCATCATGTCGCCCGAAACAATTATTTCGTGGGCATGAAGGGAGGCCAGATTAAAATCGCGCAGCTTTTCAGGAATGATACCAATGGTCTTTGCTCCGTATTTGCCTGCTTCACGGGTTATTACATCCATGGTACCTACGTTGGAACCCCCGTTGATCAGACAAAAACCTGATTGACCAATCAGGCGCGCCAAATCAATGGCTTCCGATACGTAAACATCGGCAATGGCATTACTGGATGAGGAAAAGACACAGATATTCATATTTTAAACGTCAATGTTGGCGTAAATCGCATGATCTTCGATGAACTGGCGGCGAGGTGGAACTTCATCGCCCATCAGCATACTGAAAATATGATCGGCTTCAGCAGCATTTTCGATGGTTATCTGACGTAAAGTCCGAACTTCAGGATTCATCGTCGTTGACCACAACTGCTCGGCGTTCATTTCTCCAAGACCTTTATATCGCTGAACATGAATTCCTGCATCTTTACCCTCGCCCCACTCATCAATTATTCGAAGACGTTGTTGTTCGGTCCAGCAGTATTCTTCGCGTTTTCCCTTTTTTACTAAATAGAGAGGAGGAGTTGCAATATAAACGTGTCCGCGCTGGATCAGTTCCTGCATAAAGCGGAAAAAGAAAGTCATGATTAAGGTGGCGATATGGCTACCGTCCACGTCGGCATCGGTCATGATAACTACCTTATGATACCTCAGCTTTTCGAGGTTAATTGCCAATGAATCTTCAGCCGTACCGATGGTAATTCCGAGAGCGGTATAGATATTCCGGATTTCTTCGTTGTCGTAAACCCGGTGGACCATGGCTTTTTCAACATTCAGGATTTTACCACGCAAAGGCAAGATGGCCTGAAAATTCCTGTTGCGGCCTTGTTTTGCTGTTCCACCTGCAGAGTCTCCCTCAACAAGGAAAATCTCGCACAGCGCTGCATCTTTTTCGGAACAATCAGACAATTTACCCGGCAAACCAGCTCCTGAAAGCACATTCTTGCGCTGAACCAATTCCCTTGCCTTGCGGGCTGCGTGACGGGCAGTTGCTGCAAGAATGACCTTGTTCACAATGGCGCGGGCCGACCGTGGATTTTCTTCCAGGTAATTGGCCAGCATCTCGCTCACAGCCTGATCAACAGGTAAACTTATTTCGGAGTTACCCAATTTTGTTTTGGTTTGTCCTTCAAATTGTGGTTCTGCCACTTTAACCGAAACAACGGCAGTCAGTCCTTCACGAAAGTCGTCGCCACTGATTTCGAATTTCACTTTCTGGAGCATACCGCTGTTTTCAGCATAAGCTTTCAGGGTGCGGGTCAAACCCCGCCGGAACCCGGTAAGGTGAGTTCCACCTTCAATGGTATTGATATTATTTACGTAAGAATGGATATTCTCGGTAAACGAGGTATTGTAATGAAGCGCAATTTCGACCGGGACCCCGGCTTTTTCAGACGAAATATGGATTGTTTCGTCAATCAGGCGCTCACGGGTACCATCGAGATATTCAACAAACTCTTTTAAACCCTCTTTCGAGAAAAACTCCTCGTGTTTATATGAATAAGGTTCATTTTCCTCAATCTTCACCCTTCTATCAACAATATTCAGTTGCAAACCAGCATTCAGAAAAGCGAGTTCGCGCAAACGCGCTGCAATAATTTCGAACTTGTATTCGGTAACCAGGAAGATGGAATCATCAGGTTTAAAGGTTACAGTGGTGCCGGTACGGTCGGTTACGCCAACCTCCTTTACATCGTATAAAGGTTTGCCCTTGCTGTATTCCTGCTGCCAGATTTTACCTTCGCGGTGAACCTGAACGGTTAGCAGAATAGAAAGTGCATTGACGCACGAAACCCCTACCCCGTGCAAACCTCCGGAAACTTTGTAACTACCTTTATCAAATTTTCCACCGGCGTGTAAAACGGTCATTACAACTTCCAGCGCCGAGCGATTTTCTTTGGTATGAAGTTCGGTTGGGATGCCACGACCATCGTCAATAACGGTTATCGAATTATCTTCGTTAATAAAGACGTCTATATTCTTGCAATAACCTGCCAGCGCTTCGTCAATCGAATTGTCAACAACCTCGTAAACCAAATGGTGCAAACCTTTTTCATTCACATCGCCAATATACATGGCAGGGCGTTTACGAACTGCTTCCAAACCTTCAAGCACCTGAATGCTATCGGCATCATACCCACCATTTTCATTCTGCGTTCCCCAATCCTGGGTTTCTTCAATTTCTCTCATCGATAAAAATTTTAACTATTCAATATTTTACCCATTCGCCCCTGAAAACTTAGAGCCGAAACCAATTTCAGGAAACAAGTCTTTTCCTGAATTTCGAAAATTGCCTGATTGGGTAAAAAAAGATATTTGATTTTCAATAAATTCTTCACAATAAATGACCTTCAACGAATCAGTCGCAAATATAGTAAAAATGCGGTAACAACCGAACGGAAAATCAGCATTCGGATGGTTAAACTTTCCAACAATTTATGAACTTTTCTACTATTGAAAATCAATAAATTACAACAATTTTAATGCACATTAAAAAGTGATTCAAATCAATGCGGAAAACCACTCCTTTTTCAGGGGCTTTTCACAAACAAGTCCAAGTTGAATCAGAATTTTTCTTAAAAAGAGTAACTGATGCCGGCCAGCCAGTTGAAGCTTTTATTGGTGTATCCCAACCATTGTTCGTACTGCTGAAAGCCAAAATTATTGAGTTTGACAAAGAAGTTCAGCTTTGGTGAAAACTGGTATTCGGCACCTACATTCAGGTCGATGATTGGGTCCATATTCACTTCTATTTTTTCAGGATTATTAACAGCAGAACTCGCCAAGTTTTTCAATTCACTATTCAGGATCAAAGCTGTTCGGCTACCAACAACAAAAATATCGGTGGTAAACTTTAACTGACTATTCGGTTTATATATTCCTGAAAATGTAAAATCAAAATTGGGCATCTGCCAGGCTTTTTCCTGTGATTTCATATCATAGGAATAATAATTTCCCAGCAAGTGAATGGAAAAATTATCTGATACCGAATGCAAAACTTCACCTGATAATTTCAGAATATTTACATCGTCGTATTCCCAACTAAAAGTATTGTTAAGCATTCTAGGTCCAGCTGTTTCCGGTTCGAATAAATCCATACTTTCGGTAGTGTAAAAATGCTCATCCTTCACAGTCGAATAAATTACTTCGGCCACATAGTTGGTTTTCGAACTCAGTTTCCCTTTAAATCCACCGGATAATACATATTCATACAATGTGTTCCTAACATCATGATAGGGATCAACATACGGATTTTCGGTTGCAATGCCTGAATAGGTATTGTGCTGCAAATAGCTGTCAACTCCTGCAAACAAGGTAAGAATGCGCTCAACCGGCGACCATTCAGCCTTAACTTTCGGATAAACCAAAAATCTGGCGCTCGCATCCTTGTCGAAAAACAGGGTGGTATTCAAGCCAATCTGCAAACTGCTGTTGTCGGTAACCCATTTTACTGAAGGATTGGCACGGATCATCATTTGATTCTTTTTCCCGTTTCCGGTCAATGAGTTGTTCGCGATGCTGTCAACGGTATAATAGGTGAGCGATGAATTAAGCTGACCAAAAGCATTTCCAAATTTTTTCTTCACGTCACCCGATAACACAAACTGATTCTCTGTTTGACCGGTTTTACTTTTCATCAACTGGTAATTAATTCCAAAGTCGTAATTGAGATCGTAAGCGGCTAAAGTTTCGCTTTTCAGGTGAACATCGGCAGTACCTTTCGAAAAGTATTGTTTGTCTCCCCAAAAAGGTATGATCTGGTCCTTTTCGGTATCAGTTAAATAATCTCCGGCATAACCATAATAGGTAAAAGCTTTGCGGTCGAATGCAAGCTTGCCCGATAAGGTTGATTTCCGGAAGAAATGTTTACCAAATATTTCGGCCAAGTTTTCTGATTCGGGAGCTTTCACCTTGTCTTCATTCAGTAATGTGATTTTTCCTGATGAAGAAAGATGCCTGAAATGCATGCCAAAATTTGATTTTTTACTGGGTTGCGCATTAAAGAAAAGCTCTCCGTAAGGTGTCATATAATTTCCAAATCCCAGTTTAAGGAGCCCCAATTCCATTTCCGGTCTGGGTTCGCCGACCATTTTTGCAGCAGCAACCGGTTTCACATCAAAAGTCGAAAAAACAGGCTTGCTATAGATCGAATAATCGAATGTCGGCGTTTCAGTTGGTTCTGCTTTAACCTTTGGAATATCGTTAATTTTCAACGCTTCATTAATTGATGGCTGATAGGCTTTGGTAACCTCAACCTCCTGCCTTAATTTGATGGTATCCTTTTGGGCCATTGCCGTTCCAACTTCCAGAAAAAGAACTATGGCAATAAGATTGATTGCTAAATAGGATCGTTTTTTCATTTGTTATTTTTTTGAAGCCCCACCCAAACCCTCCCCAAAAGGGAGGGCTTTACGCAGTGCATGTTATATAGGTATTTTTTTCAACGTATAAATTCAGAATCTTCAAGTCCTAAACTCCCTCTCCTTTGGAGAGGGGTGGGGAGAGGCTTTTATTTCTTCCCGCCCCCGATATTTATTTCAAGTGGTTTGCTTTGGTTGCTGTTTTGTGCGGCTTCTCCTGCCTCAATCACCTGCAGTTTCCGGCGCGTCAGATCTAAAATTCCGTCATTTTGTTCCGGATAGTTTTCCACTATACTTTTCAGGGTATGTTTGGCCTGAAATTCATCGCCGTTTTTCATATAAATATCTGATAACAGCATAAAGCTTTTCGCCAGCCAAAACTGATGTGGCGAATTTTTATCAATGAAATCCATGATCTCGTTTTCGGCTTCCTTGAATTTCTGTTTTTCGTATAAAATTTCAGAAACCAGGTATTTGGCTTCGGCTCCTTCCCCTGAATTGGTGTCTGTCGAAAGCTGTTTTAAAATCGGGAAAGCCTTGTCTTTATTGCCCAAATTGTAATACGACAAAGCCAGTTTGTAATTTGTTTCGCGTTTCTGAATTTCCGATACTTTTTCAGATGCCAGAATCAGATTCGCCTGATCAACAACAGCCTGGTAGTTTGCCAGTTTGAACTGACACCGCATGATTCCTGTCCGCGCATTCAGCAAATTATTTCCGGAGTTGGAAACTTTGGCAAACCGCTCGAAATAGGCCAGGGCTTTGAGGTAATTTTCAGCATTATACTGCAAACCGGCAGCTTTCGCCAATGCCGCTTCGGTAAACGAATTGTCGGGCAGCGAAAGAACGTATTCATATCCTTCCAGCGATTTATCGTATTCTCCGGCGTCATAAAGCAACTCGGCTAAATAAAATTTCGAGTTCAACACAAAACTGCCGTTCGGAAACTGACCAAGGTAACGTTCGAACTGTGAACGGGCCTTTTTATCGCGGGCCATATACAATTTTTCGGCAGACTGGTACGAAAGCGAATCCTGCTCGCTGACTGAAACCTGCACCCCGGAACCTAAGTTGCCGGTATAGGCAAAATAGGAATCCACATCATTCATCTCAATGTAGCTGTTTTTCATTCCGGCAAGAGCAGCATGGGTTTCCGGGCTGTTTGGAAAACGATCAACTACTTGTTTGTAATAATTCACCGAAGCCTGAAAATCGTTCAGGTTATAATAAGCCAAACCTAATTGAACCAAGGCTTTATTTACGAAATTACTCTGTGGAAATTTACTGATCATATCCTTGTAAAATCCGATAGCAACCTGTTGCTGGTTCATTCTTTCATAAGTCCGGCCTGTCTCAAAAAGCGCATCGTCCTGATAGGAAGACTTCGGGTAGATTTGAATCAATGTCTGCAAATTGCTTATTTTCCCCTGATAATCACGCTGTAATCCCAAACAAAAAGCTTTCTGGAAAAGCGCATAATCGGCATCGTACAAATTAATCCGCAACGCTTTTTCGTAACTGGTAATTGCCGAAGCATAATCGCGTTTCAGGTAGAAACAATCGCCCAGCCGGTTATAGGCATCGGCCACTTTTTCAGTCCGGATATCAGCTTCAAGGTTCAGGTATTTTCTGAAATAATCGGCAGCGCTCTCAAAATCCCTTAACTGAAAATAACTGTAAGCAAGGTTGTAATGGGCAGTTCGATATTCAGGAAGTGGAAAAGCGCCGGGCGATTTCATAAAACTTGTATATTCTGAAATAGCTTTATTGAAATCGTTGACGCGATAGTATGCTTCTGCCTTCCAGAAAAGCGCCAGAGCCCGGTAATTCTTGTTAAAATCACCAGCTTCAACCGACTTGTCAAAATTTTCGATTGCTGCCGGGTAATCCAGATTGTTAAAGCATTCCATGGCGCGGTAATAGGCCACACGCTGGTACGCTTTTTTTACCGACGGACTTTTCACCTTAATATTTTCGATCGAAGTCATCGCGTCGCGGTAATTGCTGGTACTCATGTAAACTTTCACCAGGTAATCGTAAGCCACATCGTTTCGCTCCGAATTGGGATACGAAGCCACATATTTATCGAAAGCCTTGATGGTTTCGTTAAACGGCGAATACGACAATTCATAGGTGATTTTAGCATAGTTGAACAAGGCATCTTCCTTGATTTTTGCATCAAAATCGAATGCTGACGCCGCTTCAAATGCCTGCCGCGCTTTATTCTTATCGTTGGTTACCACATAACAATCGGCCAAATGGTAAAAGGCATTTTGGGCCAGTTCGTCTTTTCCCCTCGATGCAATTTCGAGATGCGGAATGGCCTTGGCTTCATCGCTGTTCAGGTAATAGCAGTAACCCAACATGTAATTTTCTTCACGTCCGCGGTTGTTTTTATCCGACAGGTAGAACTCCAAAAACTGAATGGCCTCTTTAAACTCGCGTAAATGAAAATAAGAATCGCCCAAAATCCTGGACATTTCGGGTTGCTGATCGGCAGGCACTGTATTAATTATTGGCGCCGTGTAATCAACTACTTCCCGGTATTTTCCCTGCTTATAGTAAATCTGACTGATATAAAAGGGAATCACTTTTTCAAAAACCGGATTTTTCTTCAGCTTCACAAATTCCTGAAGAGCTGTTTCATAATTGCCTTTCAGGTATTGGATATGGCCATAGTAATATTGTGCCGGAGCTGCGTACATCGAATTTCCATCTTTAATTCCGGCAAAGTCAGAAGCTGCAACATCCATTTTCTCAAGCTCAAAATTTGAATAGCCTCTCAGGTAATGGAAATGAATGACCTCATCATTGCTTAATTCAGCTTTATTTAATCCTTCCAGGGTTTTCAGTACTCCTGAATATTTCTTTTTATCGAACTGATAAATTCCCTGCTCAAACAGCGCCCGGTTTCGGAATGAACTTTCAGGAAACTTGTTTATGAAATCGGCAATCTGTTCTTCGGCATTGCCGTTATCAAGTTTTAGCCCACATAAAGCTTTATAAAATAGGGCTTCGGCGCGTATGTCAGAATTTTCTCCTGATTTGGAAGCAATCTGTTCAAATTGGCTAATGGCTGAAATGTAATTTCGTGCCAGATACAATTCTTTGGCCTTTTGAATTTCGTGGCTGAGTGACTGATAATAAACTGTTTGCTGTGCTTTGACCAGGACTGGTGCAAGGAGCAGCAGAAACAGAATAAATACGAATCGGTTTGTTTTCATATTTGGATAAATTGGATTCTATACAAAAACTGTTATTTAGGATGAATTAGTATCTGGAAGGACAAAAATAAATTAGTTTTGCAGCACACCAATTTGTTAATCCAATGTCAGAAGAAAATATCATTGAACTCGTTCATGCCGACATCGTTCAGCGCGATCATACGGTACTTGCCGACATCAGTCTGGAGATCAAAACCGGTGAATTTGTTTACCTGATCGGAAAAGTAGGAAGCGGAAAATCGAGTCTGATTAAAACCCTGAACGCTGAATTATCGCTCGAAAAAGGTGAAGGGAAAGTTGCCGGGTACAATTTGGTCGAAATTAAAGCCCGTGATATTCCTTTTCTTAGGCGCAAATTGGGTGTTGTTTTTCAGGATTTCAGGCTTTTGAGCGACCGTAATGTCTATGACAATCTGACCTTTGTGCTTAAAGCCACCGACTGGAAGGACGAAAAGGAAATTGATGAGCGCGTTAATACCGTACTGGATATGGTTGGAATGAACAGCAAAGCCAAATCAATGCCACATCAGTTATCGGGTGGTGAACTGCAACGCGCAACTATTGCCCGTGCTTTGCTCAACAATCCGGAAATTATTCTTGCTGACGAACCTACCGGAAACCTCGATCCGCAAACTTCGATCGAACTCATGCAAATCCTGAAAGACTTGAATGAACAAGGAAAAACTGTTGTAATTGCCACGCACGATTATCCATTAATCAGAAAGTTCCCGGCCAGAATAATCACAGTTGAAGATCAAAAAATCTACGAAACGGTGATTAAGAGGAAGGAAGACCAGGTATAAAAAGTGCCTGAAGTGAGCTGGAGTTTGGTGTGCCTAAAGTTTTCAAAGAAACCGCCCATAAACGTCCCTCAAAACTGATTCTTCATTTTCCCAGCATAACTCTTTTGCTGCTTTTTGCAGGTTTTGTTTCCAGACTTTAATTTTCTCCTGATCAAAAAGCGCCGTTTTCATTATTGCAGCCAATTCTTTACGCTGATGTGTATCAGCAATTGAACCTATCTGATAATGCTCTACAATGCGTTTCATCTCCGGAAGGTTCGAAACCAAAACCGGAACTCCTGCCTGAATGTAATCGAAAAGCTTATTGGGCAAGGCAAACCGGTAATTCAAACCAAGATCCTCCTCAAGCGAAATACCCAAATCGGCCTGCAGTGTAAGCTGTCGAAGTTGCAGAAGAGGCAGCCTTCCCACAAATTTCACCTTACTATCCAATTTTAATTCAGACACCATTTTTTTAAGTTCCAGGGTAAGGTCACCGTCACCTGTGAGCCAAAGTTCAGCACCATCGAGGAACTGCATAGCGCGGATTGCCGCCTCAATGCCACGTCCCAAATTCAGCGCTCCCTGATAAAGAATTATCTTTGGTTGTCCCTGAATTTTTTCAGGAGGTTCCGTTTTCTCTATTATTGAACAGACCGGAAGATTGCGGACAACTTTGAAATCAACCTGGTATAAATCCCGGTACACCTCAGCAATTGATTCACAAACTGTATAGGCTGCCTGAACACGCGGAACCAGTAATCTTTCCAACCAGGTCCAGACTGCCTTTACGAACGGATGGCCAATCAGCTCCGGAACTTCAGTGAAATACTCATGGCTATCGTAAATCAAAGGTTTCCGCTTCATACGCGAAGCTAAATAATTCGCCGGGAGTGTATCCAAATCGTTTGAAACAAATACGTCTGATTTTGATTTCAGGAGATAAAAGAAAAGTCTCAGGTTGTATTCAGCATAGAATATTGCACCTTTCCGAAACCACAATTTCATCCGGTGGATTTTATATTCCCGGATTACTGGCTGACTTTCGGGCAATAATCGTCCAACCAGTTCGGGTTCGAATCCCATCTTCTGTAAACTTTCTGCTACCTTATGCACACGGTTGTCGGTAACCAGATCGTTGATCACACTGAGCGTAACTTTCTTCATGTTTATTTTCTGTGGATTCGTATCGCCAAGTTAAACGAAAAAGGACGATCTTCTGTTATATTTGCCTAAAAAAATTCCAATGATCCGCTCCTACACCGATTATCCGCTCCAAAAACACCATACTTTCGGCACCAGTGCCACTGCCAGATACTACTTCGAATTTACCGAAACCGAAGATATGAAAGGCTTTCTGGCGACAAACAGGGAGTGGAAAAACCATGAAATCCTGATTCTGGGCGAAGGAAGTAATTTGCTGTTTATAAACGATTTTCAGGGATTAATCATTAATCCGAATATTCCGGGAATCAGTATTGCCTACGAAGACCGGAACAATATTTGGCTCGAGGTTGGAGCAGGAGTTAAATGGGACGATTTGGTGGAATACGCTGTTTTCAATGGGTGGGGCGGCATCGAAAATTTATCGCTCATACCCGGCAAAGTAGGAGCTGCAGCCGTTCAAAATATTGGCGCTTACGGTATGGAAATTCAAACCCAGATTGAATCGGTTTCAGGAATTGACCTTGAAACCCAGACCGAAATTACCTTTGAGGAATCAGAATGTGAATATTCCTACCGCGACAGTATATTCAAGAATAAGTTGAAAAATCGTTTTATCATTACCAGCGTGAGTATAAAACTCGATAAGTTTCCTGAATTTATTCTGAATTATGGCGATCTGAAAACAGAAACCGAAAAGCATGGTGCAATCAACCTGCGTAATATTCGTAAAGCAGTTATTGCCATCCGCGAATCGAAACTTCCCGATCCTAAAGTATATGGGAATGCCGGTAGTTTCTTTAAAAACCCGGTTGTGGAGACCCCGGTAGCAGATCAACTTCTGGCAACTTATCCGAAAATGCCACAATATCCTGGTTCTGTGAATACAAGGAAACTGGCCGCAGGCTGGCTCATCGAACAATGTGGCTGGAAAGGTTTTCGCAGGGGAGATGCCGGAGTTCACGAAAAACAAGCTTTGGTGCTGGTCAATTACGGAAAAGCAAGCGGAAAAGAGATTTTCGATTTATCGGAAGAAATCAGGCAATCGGTTCAGGAAAGGTTTGGTGTGGAGTTGGAACGCGAAGTGAATGTGATAGGAAGCCTCCCCTAACCCCTCCCAAGGAGGGGAATTCAAAAGATACAGGTATGCTCGTTCACTCATCGGATGACTCGGTGTCATCCGATGAGTAGTTCTCCAACATTGATAAATCTTCAATTTCTTCAAATTCCTTCAGGATTGACATTGATTCAGGTCTCACCAATTCTGATTCCCTTGCAAGCTTTCGTTCAATAATTGATTTGTCCATTTTGATTTCCTTTTTTCTTTTTTCTCATTCCTATTTTCTAAAATCCAATGACTTTTTTCCGGCAAATCACGCGCCAAAACTTCATGGATTCTTCGCCTTCCAGATGTTTTACAGGTTCGTCAATTTCGTGGTATTCAGCCAGGCCAAATGGAGCAAACTCTTTTTCAACCGATTCTGAATCGTAGAAAAAAACAGTTAATCCTTTTTCCATCCAGAACCGGTCTTTACTTACTAATTTTCCCTTGTCAGTAAGTTTCTTATAGTTCTTCGAAACCACAACAAAAACCATCATTCCGCCTTCCCGAAGCTGATTGTAACAGTTCTTCAGGAATTGACGACGATCGTTTTGATTGAACAAATGCAGCAAGGCATAACAGAAAATGCCATCGTAGCTTTCCTTGCCGAACGGCATTTTAAGTACAGAACCATGATGTATCCTGAAATCCATTCCGTTTTTTCGGGCAAGCTCAATGGCTGTTTTCGAAATTTCAATCCCGGTCACATCAATCCCACTTTCAATAAATGGCCTGGCGTTCCGGCCATAACCAACTCCCGGGATCAGTATCCTTTTAAAATTATTCCCGGTAAAAAGCTTACAGGTAAAAATGGCCGAATCCGAAGGTTCGAACGACCAGATCGTCCCAATTTCCTGAAATTTATTGTCCCAGAATTCACTCATATTTTTTGTCTGAAAGTTCAATTCTCTTCATAACTATTCCTGTCCTTCAGCTATTTCGTATTGCCTAACCACTTCTTTGGCCTTTTCGTAATCAATATTCGAAACGAAGATTTTTACAGGCCCAGCACCTCCACCAGCTACATTCCACGGAGCAAGTACACCCATTCGTTCATCTTTCAGAAAAGACCCAATTTCTGCATTGTCCAATAGACTTTTAACCAATGAAGCTTCCCACTCATTTCCATCGAAAATTTCGACAGCGTAAATTTCGCTATTCATATTTCCGGATTTTAATAGACGTGTATAATTAATGTGTACTGATTTTTAGACCAATTATTGAGATTATCAAAGTTGTGATGAATAGCATACGCCAGAAATCGGCAGGTTCTTTAAAGAAGGCGATTCCCATAATCACCGTACCAACCGCACCAATTCCGGTCCAGACCGCATAAGCAGTTCCGATTGGAATGGTTAACGATGCTTTGTAAAGCAAGATCATGCTTAATGTCAGGCTTAAAATAAATCCAACCAGCCACCATACCGATTCTGCTCCAGAAGTTTCCTTTGCTTTGCCAAGGCAACTCGCGAAACCAACCTCGAACAAGCCTGCGATGATTAATAGTATCCAGTTCATTGTTGTTTAATGGTGTAACTTTTCAATTGCTTCAGATAGTCCGGATCAATGTTTGCTCCCAGTCCCGGGGTTTCAGGAACTTCAACAATCCCGTTTTCGGCATATTTAATTCCTCCTGAAACCGGATCGTCACAAAACATCATCGGAGAATCGAAATCGCAAAATTTCACTGCATTACTAGTCAGTGCCAGATGTGTCGAGGCTGTGAACCCGATTCTTGATTCGAGAAAACCTCCAATTTGCAACTGCACACTAGCCTTTTCTGCCAGTTCAATAATTTTTAACGCCTGAAATATTCCTCCCGATTTTCCCAGTTTAATGTTGAAAGCCGGCGCTGCCTGCAAATCTATCAGTCGTTTGGCGTCGTGATGATCGCAACACGATTCATCGGCCATAATCATGATCGAACATTCTCTTTGAATTCGAGGCAATTCCATAAAATTCCATCGGGGAATGGGTTCTTCGCAAAACTGGATGTTGCAATCCGAAAGTTCATTCAGAACACGAATGGCCGAATCAACATCCCAACCCTGATTGGCATCGAGCCTAAGCGGAATTTCACCGCCAATTTGTGAACGAATTGCTTTTATCCTGAAAATATCTTTCCGGGGATCGTCGCCCAGTTTCACCTTGATCACCTGAAATCCGCGATCTTTAATTTCCTGTGCGTCGGCAGCCATTTGTACCGGGCTATTCAGACTCACCGTATAATCGGTAATCAGTTGCTTGTTGTTCGCCCCCCCCAGAAAAGCGTATAAAGGAAGACCGGCATGTTGAGCAGCAATGTCGTATAAGGCTATGTCAAATGCACTTTTAATGCTCGAATTGCCATAAATATTACGGTCCAGTAATTCGGCACACGATTCAATATTCAACGGATTTTTCCCAACCAAAGATTTGGCCAGGTAATTGGCCACCACGTAGGCGGTTTCCATACTTTCACCGGTGATGGGCATAAATGGACTGCATTCTCCAAATCCGGTCAAACCTTCATTTGTACGGATAACAATTATTACATTCTCGGCAAAATCAAAGGATCCCAGCGAAATTACAAACGGCTTTATAAGTTTCACCGGGAACTTATAGACTTCAATTTGGGAAATCAGCATCAGAATATTTTTATGAAAGCATTTTTATGTAATGCCAAATTTAGGGTATAATTCAATAATGACAATGAAATGAATGAAATCCTTTCCCAATCTGTTCATTTGTATATCAGCGCCCTAATGCTTATTTTCAACTCGGACAACCAATCAATAAAAAAATGAAAAAACTGCTGATCATCTGCATCCTCTTTCCATTCGCTTTAACCGGTCAAAATACAGTGAATGCCGATCAGTGGATTCCGTTTAACTCATTCTTCGGCGAATGGACCGGACAAGGCGGTGGCGAGTCCGGTATCGGAACTTACGAAAGAAGTTACCAAATTATTCTTAATGGCAAATTCATCGAAGTACGCAACAAGTCAACCTATCCGCCATCGGCCAGCAACGCCAAAGGCGAGGTTCACGAAGATTTGGGATACATCAGTTATGATCGGGCCTTAAAAAAACTCCGATTGCGCCAATTTCACATCGAAGGATTTGTGAATGAATACTTTTTAGACAGCATCTCGCCTGATCAGAAATTGATGGTTTTTGTAACCGAATCAATTGAAAATATTCCCTCCGGATGGAAAGCCAAGGAAACTTACCGCATCCTGAGCGAAAACGAACTGGAAGAAACCTTCGAGCTGGCAGAGCCAGGGAAGGAGTATGCGGGTTATTCTAAAGTGCTCTTAAAGAGGGTAAAATAAAACTCATGTCCGTCACATGAATGTGACGGCAAAGGATATTACTCAGCATTAAAATACTGCGTATCCTTTGCCGTTTGGCTTTAGCCAACGGACATTATTACAAAAATTTTACCCTTCCGAATACCATTTTATCTGTTGCGACGCACGCATAATGATTGCCAGGATCACAAACAGTCCGATACTTCCGGCCAGAAGCGCAAAGTCCTGCAACTGTAAAATGGTGAATAGGAACAGGTAAAGTCCAATCTGCAGAAGTGTTACCCAGGTTGCCGTGCGTAAGTTTTGCAAAATGGTAAAAGCGTACCACGAAATCAGCGAAGTTACTGCCACCGCCGAAATCAGGTATGCCCAGTTGAACCCAATCTGTTCGCCGATTGAAGTCAGCAACGCATAGAAAATCAGCAGGGCAAAAGCCACCAGCGAATACTGGAATGGATGGATCCGGGCTTTGCTTTTTATCTCGATGAAGATGAAAATGATAAAATTGAGCGCGATGAACAGGATTGCATATTTCACCGAGCGCATGGCTTTCTGGTAATGATCGAGTGGAATTAGGAGTTCAACGCCAAGGGTAGCCTCATGCGTGTTGTATTTATGGTTGACCCATTGTTGCGGAAAATTACGGTTAAGGTGCGTCACCTGCCAGTCGGCAGTAAATCCCTTTGGCGTAATTTCCCGTTTCACAGGCAGAAAACCTCCTGTAAAACTTGGTGCTGCCCAATCCGATTTCATGGTCACATCTGAAGTTTTGCCTAAAGCCTCAACAGATAAATCTTCAGAACCGTTTAAAACCAGATCAATCTCAAAATGGAGAGGCTGTTTCAGATCAATCGAATTCGCTTTAATCGTAATTCCTGACTGGAACAAATCGGTATCGGCCACTCCCGGTTCAACCTTGCATTTTTGACCGTTGACCACCAGTTCTGGCAAATTTTTAATACCCCTCATGTCTGAAATCCCAACCGTGAAATATGCAGCATCCCAGTTATATTGGGCATTTGGCTGATCCAATTGAGTTACATCGGGTTGGACAAATGTACCTTTCACTTTGACCTTGCCTTCATAAACCACCACTTTATATATACTCCGATAGCGGATTTCAGGATTTAGTTGGCCCTCTGTTTTTACCGTTTCCGGCAAAAAATGAGCAATTCCGTGTCGTTCATTTACACCCTGACTATTCTCGTTTTGTTCCTGAATAGTGAACGGCACATTCAGCACCGGACCTGCGACGACCTGCTTGCCTCCCCACTGGGCATAAAGTTCTTTTTTTACTTTCTCGCTTAGCGCCATCCGTTCACGGATAATGTCCTGAATCAAAAACGACGGGATAAGCAGCAGAATCGCCAGTCCCGAAACGACGATCATCTTCACACTGTAACTGTTCAAAAATTGTTGAATTCCTTTTGTTTCCATAGTTTTGAGTATTAAAAGTACTTTGAAATACAAAGTTTATAAATAAAAAATTATTGGTTGCCAATCAGTTCTTCCAGGGCCGCCAGATGCTGACGGAACAAGTCCTTACCAAGATTAGTAGCCCGGTATGTTGTGCAGGGTTTTCGCCCTATAAACTGCTTCGAAACAACAATAATTTCCTGCTGTTCCAAAGCCTTAAGGTGGCTGGCCAGATTTCCGTCTGTTAATTCGAGCAAATCCTTCAGGGCATTAAAATCGAGGGTGTCGTTCACCATAAGCGCCGACATGATTCCAAGCCTGATGCGGCTTTCAAATACTTTCTGAAGGTTCGATATCGGGTTCTTCATCGCTCATACCTGTAATACATGACTATTCCGTAAACGATGTGCATTACACCAAAACCTATGACCCAGAAAAGCAATCCATACAGAATAAAAATTCCGGCCAATACACCTAGCACGATTTCAGTCAGCCCGAGGTAGTGAATCTCGCCTAAAGTGAATTTTCCGGCATTGACCAGTGATAATCCGTAAAAAATAAGCATAGCCGACGCTATCAAGTCAATATTATTCCTGAAAGCCAAAATCAGTACAAATATTCCTCCTGAAACCAGCGGTATGAAAAGGTGTCCCAACAACCGGCGTGTTGAACTTGTCCAAAGTTTCTGACCGCTTTTTTTAGCCTTCTTGGACGAAAAATAATAAGCTCCAAGAAATGCTGCTATTAACACAATTATTGCGTCAATTCCCAGGATTATACTTACCTGATTGAAAGGCGTAGCGCCAACACTGCAATAATATTCGTCGTAATGTACGTTCCCTGAGCCGAGAACGACAAACCAGGCGACTGCAGCGCCGATCAAGGCACACACTCCCGCAAAAATGCCTGATAATCCGCTTAACGATAAAAACTTGGAAGATCGCTCCATGATTTCACGGATAGCCTGAAGATCTTCTTTGGGATTGGTTGAATTTATTTCCATTTAAAAGTACTTTGAATTGCAAAGTTAAAAATTGAAATTTAAAAAACAAGAGTTAAAACAAAAAAAACGGCCCTATTTCCCTTTTCAGGAAAATGAACGCCGGAATTCGTTGAATCTAACTTAACTAATACTGAAACTGTCCGGATTCTCCTGATTAAATTTCAATTAATTCATTTCTATCAGACTATTCTTTCTGATTCTAATAAACTTTAATTTCCAAGTCATCGTATATGTGCTGAAAATCTGACAATTAATTTTGACTATTTAGATATCGGCATTTGATTTAATTCATTAAATTTTTAGCAATGAAAAACTATTCTCCTATAAGGAAGCTGACCATCTGTATTATCATCATTTCTGTGGGAACATTGAATTTGTTCAGTCAACCAGATTTAAGTGAAATTGAACCGATTGGAGTTTTTGTAAATGGATGTATAATCACAAATCATGGCGACACCATTTATGGTAAATTAAAAATAAAGAACAAATTCATTGAAAATAATATTGTACAGATCCACTTTAAAAGGAATGAGGAGGAAGGCGATATTTATGATGCAGGGGCAATTCAAGAATTTGGGATTGATATTTCATCCTTGTTCCCAAAACTATACAGAGAAGAAAAGGTATGGGTTTTTTACGAATCTAAGCCTTCGTTCAAGAAAGGGCAAATGGTATTTATGAACAGATTCGCAAGAGGGAGGATTACAGTATTTCAGAACCGTAGCAGCCTGAAGATGACCACATCTGAAATTGAAAAGAACTCTAAAATAAATGGAATATCTTTTTCCTGGTCGTCTGAAGAAGGACTAAATATCGGTCCTTCTTTTCATGTCAGCAACAGCATCATCGCATCAAAAAGCTGGTATTCCAGTTATTATGTGGAAAAAGGTTCCGATGGTTTAATTAAGGTGGAAAAAGATAACTATGATGAACTCTGGCCCATTTTATATGGGGATTGCGTTGATATCCCAAAGGAGGTAGACAAAAATCCGGAATTGAAGAAGTTTTAAAATTTTTTACTACTTGTTGAGGTGTACAATAGGATTTGTAACTGATGATCAAACTGAAAGGTAAATCACCTTCATTAAAAATTCCGGCCTCACCGACTTTTTCAGGAAAATGAACACCGGAATTTTCGAATTTTTTATTAACATCTTTCTCAGGTGTCGCGATTTCTAATCGCGATTATTATTTCGGCGATTAAAAATTTCTGCACCCAATCTATCCGATTTCGCGGGTAATTGAAATAGCGGCAATGGTCCCGTCGGCAATGGCCGTGGTAATCTGCCTGTATTTTTTGCTGCCCACATCCCCAACGGCATATACGCCATCAATGTTCGTGCGCATATCCTCGTCGGTTTTAACATAGCCCCACTGATCGAGTTCCAGCGCACCACCAAGCATTTCAAGGTTTGGTTTCTGGCCGATAAAAACAAAAATTCCGTCCGAAGTCAGCGTTTTGGTTTCTTTAGTTTTTAAGTCTTCAACTTCAACGACCATTTTGTCGCCGGCCTTTTTAAATGCCCGGGGTTCGTGAGAGAACAGAAACGAAAATTTCGGATTGTCAAATACTTTTTCCTGCGCAATTTTGTTGGCCTGTAACTGGTCGAATTGGTGTACGATGGTAATTTTTGAAGCGAACTTCGAAATGAAATCGGCTTCCTCAATAGCAGAGTTTCCGCCGCCAATAACGACCACTTCCTTGTCAACAAAGTATTTGGCATCGCAGGTAGCACAATACGAAATGCCCTGCCCCTTGTACTCCAGTTCTCCCGGAATACCTATCCTGTTTGGAGAAGTTCCGGTAGCAATAATAATCCGTTTCGCACGAATGGTTTCCTGTCCGTCAATGGTAATTTCCTTTTTTTGCAAATCAACATTGGTCACATCAACGGCCACCTTGTAGGTTGTTCCGCAGCGTTTGGTTTGCTCCGACATGTTGTGCGAAAGCATGTATCCGGGCTGCGGTTCAATAAATCCGGGATAATTCGAAACCATGTGGGTGGTCGAAACATTTCCGCCGGGCAAAGCAATATCAACCAAAACCGTATTGATTCGCGCCTGACAGAGATACAAACCAGCAGTCAGTCCGCCCGGGCCGGCGCCTAAAATAGCTACATCAACATCGCTTAAGGTCGGCTCCTGAGTTTTCATAATTTCTGAAACCTTCTCTTTCCCAAGCACATGTTTCAGTTCCCGAACTATTTCCGAGCGTTTTACTCCACCAGTCAGGCGGGCGCTTACTTCTTCGCCATCCTGATAAAAAAGTAAAGTCGGCGATGATTTCACCGCCAGTTGATCGGCCAGATCACGATTTCCCTGCCGGTATATTTTCACAAATTTGATATCTTCCCCAAACAATTTTTCCAAAGTTTCTAATTTGGGAGCAACTGCTTCACAAGGAGGACATTCGGTTGAATAAAAGTCAACCAATACATTTCCACTGGCCAACACTTCTTTTTCGTAATCTGATGCAACTATTTCTTTCATGATTTTTCTTTTTTATTCTTCAAAATAATGACCAATTCCCAGTTCAAGTAATTCGGTTACCGGGCGACAATCGTGGCTGTTTAGCGATCCGTTGTAGTTTTTGGCCATCGAGGCACAGCCACCGCCACAAATCAGGCTAAGGTTGCAGTTCTGGCATTTCGGAATGGATAAAATATCGCGTTCCTGCCATTCTTCAACGGCTTCGGTATTTTTCCTGACTTCAGGATAGAAAGTACCCAGGCTTTCGCCATTTTTACCAACAGTAGCGGTGCATGCATAAACATTTCCGGTAAAATCGAATGCCCATTCGGTTTTGGTCCCGGTGCAGGCATCAAAGAGAGGAGCGGGCATTTCGCCCTGTTCGAACAAAAATTTCGAGACAGAAAATGCAGGTTTGTGGAACTCGCTGATGTGGGGAAATTCTTTCAGCAAATGGTACAAATCCTGATACAATTCGAGTCGCGAATATAACTTTTGCTGGTTGGCCTGGCATTCGTGCAGTTCGTAGTTCCGGCCCAACTGGGTTTTGAAAAGTGGCGAAGCAGTCCAGCCTTTATCAATTGCAAACTGAGCCAGATCGGGCAGGTTGCCAATATTTTGGCGGTCAACAACCATACGGAGATTGACAGGAATATGGTTTTCAAGTAAAAGATCAACACCTTGAACGATTCGGTCGAATGTCGGATCGCCACCTTTCAGGTACCGGCGTTGATCATGTATTTTGCTGGTCCCGTCGAGTGTCACCTGTATTTCACGGATTATTCCCTTTTTCAAGATCGGGATGTATTCTTCCAGATGATATCCATTGGTTACAGCAGCAATTTCCAGGTTGTTTTCAGCGGCCATTTGGATGATATATCCGATGTTTTCCTTGTGGCGCGGGGCATTTAAAAAAGGTTCGCCTCCAAAAAGGGTGATGTATTTTCGTCTTCCTGAAAATTCATTCTGGATATAGTCAAAAAACGAGTCGGTAACTTCTTCAGACAAAGCAACAGGTAGGGCTTCGTAGCCAGCCTGATAGCAATACGAACAATCGAAATTGCACGAGTAGTTGGTCACAAAGAATATCTGGACTTCGTCGTTTTCCCGGTCGTCCAGAAACTTAAGGTACTTCTCCCGAAACAAGCGTTTTTCCTGAGCAGGATCAACCAGATAGCCATTCTCAATAAATTCCGGATTTTCTTCGCCAGAATTTAGTTGTTCCCAGGTTTTCTGATCGAGCACATCAGCATGGCCTGACAAGGCATTTACGACAAACCAATCGTCAGAATCTTTAATTTTGGAAGTAATGTTGTATTTTGAGAGTTGCATGGAGAATCCATTTAAAATTAACGATCAACGATTAACGATTTTTGATTTCAGACTTCAGAATACTTCTTTAATCGTTAATCTTCAATCGTTAATCATTAATCGTGGACGCCTTAATCGTGGCATCCGGCAATAATCTGTGATTGTTTGGCACAACATTGTGCCTGTTTAACGCCTCCCTTGCGGGCTTTTTTTACTAAACTTTTCATTCGTAACGAATTTTGGTATTGATTAAACTATAGAGTATAAAAGTACTTGTTTTTGAATCGAATACATTCATACTTTTCAATTGATGTAACATTAATTTTTGGTGTATCAGTTCCGTCCGAAAAAATGCAACCACTTTTTCAAGCTTCAATCGCGGACGGATAATCACGTCGTTATGTAGTTTCTACAAACATTTCACCCCGCTGGGGTTTTGCCCTGATAACTTGCATACACACAACCCGTAACCCGAATCCCGCAACATTTACCCGCAGCAACTATATTCGTCCTTTACAGCCGAAATAGTAAAACTCGAAACTTCAATTTTCCCTTTCGGATATGGCAAACTTTCTTCCAGAATTTTTATTTCGCTAAAACCTGCATCCTTTATTATTTTAAGATATTCAACTTTTGTTACCGAACCTGCCCAACATTCGGCAACGGCTACCGGATCGTTGGCATATTCTTCAGGAACAGGCTCGCCCGAATAAATATCGCTGATTACAAAGCGCCCTTCGTTCTTCAGCAAACGATAAATTTCGGCCCAAACTCCGGGTTTATTGCTAACATGATTTAAGGTGCAGTTTGAAATGATCAGGTTTGCAATTTCATCGTGTAATGGAATTTGCTCCAGATCGGCCAAAATAAATTTTACATTTTCAACACCCATTTTAGCCGCAGTTGTCGTGGCTTTTCTGATCATTTCTTCAGTGACATCAATACCATAAACGAAACCGCCCTCACCAACTTCTTCTGCCAGACGCAAAACATCGGTGCCGCGACCGCTTCCCAAATCGATGCAAACCTCATTGGGTTTTGCTTCACTTTTCTGTGCGGCCCCCCCGCACGACAAACAGCAGGTATCATTCGCCAAAACTGAATATCTTCCGGCTATTTCAATTGTTTTCATGTCTGAAAATTTAACGTGGTAAATATAGGCAAATTTCAGATCAAAACAACATATCTAGATTATTTGATATGTTTCTGGATATTTAGGTAACATTAGCTATTGAGACCATGCAAATGGATATCCTGTCAGCAAATATTTTTTTCCTGAGAGCTAAAAATAATTCAAAAAAGAGGGTTACCATTTTGCCAATAACGGTATAAATACATGAAAGTTAATCGCTTTCAATGACTTTGTCATTGGCATGAGACTGTTAAAATATGATCTTCTGCTCCGGATATAAGAAAATCAGGTTACTTAAACTATTAAAATATAATAGTTTAGTATCTTTTTATTTCTTTCCGAATTACTAACGAACTGCTTCTCTAAGACATTGTTTCCTGGCGAACCCAAAACCTCCAACGATGTCGTACGCTCTTAAAAACCAAAATTCAGGTAATAATTTGTTGAAAAATTTCACCCAAAGCAACAAATACATTAATTACCATGATATACGAAGCGTTACAGATTATCAGTGAGCAACTGGACAACTATCTTTCTGCTGCCGGATTAGGCAATCTGGTAACCCTCGAAAATATTGCGATGATTGAAACATCTAACGATAATTCGAATAAACTGGATAACAAAGTTGTGCTGACTCTGCTTAATCTGGAGGAAGAAACTACTTTAAAAAATCTTCCGAATTACAAGGTCATCGATAAAACTACCACCGAATATAGAAACCCTCCTGTTCACCTGAACCTTTTTTTGCTCATCAGCGGCAATTGCACTTCTTACAGCGATTCTTTGCGGAGCATCTCAAAAACCATTGAGTTTTTTCAGGGAAAAAAGATTTTTACTTCTGAAAATACCGTTTATGAAATCAAAGAGGACTTTGATTTACTCGGGCACTTTAAACTCATTACCGAGTTGTACACTCCCTCATTCGAGGAGTTGAATCATGTATGGGGAACACTTGGCGGAAGACAGCTACCATCGGTGATTTACAAAATTCAGTTAGTTGAAATTGATCAAAAGTTATTGAAAGGAACCGAAAAAGTGATTTTAGAAATCACTGATACGCTCAAACTAAAAGAGAAAGTTTAAACAATCTAAAGTTAAATATACTATAAACTAAAAACAGAAAATTATGGCAACAACGTACAAAACACCGGGTGTTTACGTCGAGGAAATTGCAAAATTCCCGCCATCGGTAGCACAGGTCGAAACTGCAATCCCAGCCTTTATTGGCTATACTGAAAAGGCTTCCAGAAAGGAAACTGACGATTTAATCCTGAATCCGTTTCGAATCACTTCACTTCTGGAATACGAAACGTACTATGGAGGAGCCGATCTGGAAACAGGCATCGAGGTTAAAATCACCGATACAACAGTTAACGGCGTTCAGAAAAGAACCATCACAGTTCCTCAACCTTCAACAAAATCGCCATTCCGTATGTATTATGCCCTTCGTTTATATTTTGCGAACGGAGGTGGTCCATGTTACATTACTGCTGTAAATACTTATACCGCTGCAGTTGTAGCAAATGCCGTCGCTCCGGTTCAACTCGAAGATCTTCAGGAAGGACTTGCAGAAATTGAAAAAGAAGATGAGCCAACACTTCTTTTATTCCCCGATGCTACAGCCCTGTCATCCGACAATTTCTATGCGATTTATAAGGATGCACTCACGCAATGCAATAAACTTCAGGACAGGTTTACCATTCTTGACACCCATACCGATGATGAAACTGATGATCCAACCCCTTCTGAAGGTCTGAGAGACGGAATAAATCTTGAAAAAGACTATCTCAAATACGGAGCGGCTTATTATCCATTCATCGAAACTCTGATGAATTACAACTACAATACATCCGCAGTAACCATTGACCATGTTACTGATGACTCGCCTGTTTTATTTGATACACTTGAAGATGTCAACATTGCGTTGGATGAAATCAATGAAAAGTTGGATGATAGCGGTGATCTGGTAACTGCTTTGTCGGATGCAAAAACAGCCATTGACGCGTTAACCGCCGCCGAAGCTCTTGCCCAATCCAATTTAGTTACTGATGCCATTCAACCCCTTGTGGACTTGCTTGATTCAGTAATTACTTCAGGAACTGATGTGGTTGCATCTGCCAATTTTGCCGCTGCAGCCTCCAGCGAATCAGCTCCGGTAGCTGCCGCCTGTACTGCTGCTGCTGCTGCATTGACTTCTGGACTTGGTGGAGCCATCGCAACCATGAAAACCGCTCTGGAAGGACACATTACTACGATTGAATCTGCAGTAAGCGGAACAGCAGTAAAAACTGAAACCACTAACGCTGTTGCAACAGCCTCAACCATCGAAACAGTGATTAATGGTATCATATCGCTTATTGACCCTCCGGTTATTCAAGCCATAACTGCAGCACAGGCTGCTGACACCAACGGAGAACTGGATGGATTGAAACTGAATGTGATTGAAAAGACTGACAGCACGACTTTTAACGAAATTAAAACTTCACTTTCCAAACTATACGTCAAAATGCCGCCAAGCGGAGCCATTGCCGGAGTGTATGCCCGGGTTGACCGCGACCGCGGGGTATGGAAAGCTCCTGCCAATGTCGGCCTGAATTATGTGATCAGACCCTCTGTCAAAATTACGAACGACATGCAGGACGGCCTGAATGTAGATACCACAGCCGGAAAATCAATTAATGCTATCCGTTCGTTTACAGGCAAAGGAACTCTCGTTTGGGGGGCCCGTACACTGGCCGGAAACGACAACGAATGGCGGTATGTTTCAGTCCGCAGGTTCTTTAATATGGTTGAAGAGTCGGTTAAAAAAGCGACTGCTCAGTTTGTCTTCGAACCCAACGATGCGAATACATGGGTTAAGGTAAGAGCCATGATCGAAAACTTCCTCATCCTGCAATGGCGGGCCGGAGCTTTAGCCGGAGCCAAACCCGATGAAGCCTTTTATGTACGTGTAGGTTTAGGTCAGACGATGACCGCCGAAGATATCCTGAATGGATTTATGCACATTGAAATTGGCATGGCCGTAGTACGTCCGGCTGAATTCATCATCCTGAAATTTTCACATAAGCTTCAACAATCTTAATGTTAACAACTTAAATTATAAAAATCATGGCAGCATACCCATTGGTAAAATTCCATTTTCAGGTTGACTGGGGTGGAACAAAAATTGGATTCACGGAGGTTTCAGGTTTAGATGTAGAAACTGAAGTGGTTGAATACAGAGAAGGCGCAAGCCCGGAATATTCGAAAATCAAAATGCCCGGAATGCAGAAATTCAGCAACATTACCCTGAAGCGGGGCACTTTCAAGAACGACAACGAATACTACAACTGGTGGAATACAGTTAAGCTCAATACCATTGAGCGTCGCAATGTGACCATTAGTTTACTCAATGAAGAACACGAACCCGTGGTAACCTGGAAAATTAAAAACGCCTGGCCAACCAAAATTCAATCAACCGATTTGAAAGCCGACGGGAACGAAGTAGCGATTGAATCAATGGAATTGGTGCATGAAGGATTAACCATTCAAAACGAATAAACAATGAGCAACAGTTATCCTCCTTTGGGATTTCATTTTTTGGTGGAATTTGGAAATCAGAAGGATGAATATCAGTTTCAGTCTGTCTCCGGGTTAAGTTTCAATCTGGGGACAGAAGATATTACCGAAGGAGGAGAAAATCGGTTTGTTCACAAACTTCCGGGCCGTCCAAGGTATCCAAACCTGATACTTAAACGGGGATTGCTCGTAAATTCAGCATTGATTGACTGGTGCAAAGCGGGTTCAGAAGGATTCAGCTTCTCGCCGACTGACATCATCATCAAATTGCTGAACAAGGATCATGAACCACTGATGACCTGGAATGTCATCCATGCCTGGCCGGTAAAATGGTCGGTAGCCGAATTCAACGCTGAAGAAAGTAAGATAGTTATTGAAAGCCTTGAATTGTCGTACAGTTATTTTAAAACGATTTGACATGCCCATCGAAATTAAGGAGTTGAATATCAAAATTAACGTGACCGACAATCAAAATCCACCTGCTTCAGGTAACAATTCCGGTGGGAATAACGAACAAAACGATATTATCGCGCAATGCGTTGAACAGGTATTGGAGATCATTTCGAAAACCCGGGAACGATAAATTGAAACATCATGAGTGGAGAATTGACCAAACTAAAAATAAAGGCCTACCGTGACGAACGGTTTACGCAGGAAGTCGCCAATGGCGAATTTAACACCCTGCTAAATCCGGAAAAATACCTGGTCAAATACCAGATCGAGCAAAACCAAAGCCAGGCACAGGGAACCAGTTCCGCTGCTCCCCGTTACAATAAGTCATTGCCTGAAGATCTCGATCTTGAATTTATTTTCGACCGGTCTGGCGTAATAAAAGGCTACGAAGATGAATCGGGTGATGGAATAATTAATGACGTTGATAATTTCAGGAAAGTAATCCTGGATTATAACGGCGACGAGCATAAACCGAACTACCTGGTCATTTCCTGGGGAGCGCTTCTTTTTAAAGGCAGTTTAAGTCAGATGGAAATTACCTTCAAGTTGTTTAAACCCGATGGAACACCAATCAGGGCAAGCGCCCGGGCAAAGTTCAAAGGATTTATTGAAGACGATCTTCGCATTGCCCGGGAAAACAACAATTCTCCTGACCTGACACATGTTCGCATTATTAACGAAGGGGACACCCTTCCTTTAATGACTTTCAGAATTTATGGCGACCCGAAATATTACCTCGAAGTGGCCAAAGCAAATAAGATGATGAATTTCAGAAAACTTTCACCCGGGCAGCAAATCTTTTTCCCGCCCATTGAGAAAGCCGGAAAGCTGAAAATTTAATGTTCAATTTTTTTATGAATGATTTTGAAGGCCATTGAAGGCGCGATTTTCAAGCTCCGGTAGGAGTGAAATATTTGTAGTACGAATGCAATGGCAATGATCCGTCCGCGATAAAATGCTGAGAATAACATTTCTCAGATTTCAGACGGAATTGAGAAACTGTTTAAAAATTTCCCGTAGGGAAAATCTGCCGGTAGAAATGTCGAATTATGAGATATGGATTGTCCCGTACGGGACAAAAGACATGCAAATTTTCATTTATTCTACCGACCTTTTGTTCCTATCGGAACAGGAAAACAAAATTTAAACATTTTTTGAGATTGTTTTCAAACTGGAAAAAATAAAATACTCATCAAATACAACCGGATTTAATTTGAAATATTCATGAACAACAGCCGGAACATACAAACCTCAAGGTCAGCCGATCTGATTACTCATAAGATACTGATTGACGGTACCGAACTTCCGGCAACTGTACAGGTCATGAATATTACTGTTGAAAAGGAAATCAACCGGATTCCTTCGGCAAAAATAATCGTGACCGATGGAGATCCCGCCAGTCAGGAATTTGTGATAAGCAATGGAAGTTTGCTGATTCCGGGAAAAGAAATTGAAATAAAAGCAGGTTACCATTCGGATGAAGAAACCATTTTTAAAGGAATCATTATTAAACACAGCTTGAAAATCAGGGCAAGTCATTCACTTCTCATTATTGAATGCCGCGACAAAGCGGTAAAAATGACCGCTGGTAAAAAAAGCAAGTTCTACATCGACAGAAAAGACAGCGATGTGATAGAAGAAATTGTCAGTCCTTATGGACTCAATCCGGATATTGAAGCAACTGGATTACAGCACAAAAAGATAGTCCGGTATGACAGTACCGACTGGGATTTTGTGGTCACCCGAGCCCAGGCCAACGGCAAAGTATGCGTGGTTGACGATGGTAAAATCACGGTTAAGGCTCCTGATTATTCGCAAACCGAACTTGAAACCGTCACTTTTGGAGCCACTTTGCTTGATTTCGATGCCGAAATTGATGCCCGGAACCAGTTCAGCAAAGTAACTTCATACGCATGGGACCCGGCAAATCAGGTAGTAACAGAAGCTGAAGCCACCGATCCGGCAGTATCACTTAACGGAAATCTGACAGCCGGAGAATTAGCATCTGTCATTGAACTTGAAAACCTGGAACTCAGGTACGGAGGAACGGTTGCCGATCAGTCTATTCAGGATTGGGCCAACGCCAAAGCACTTTTCAATCAGCTTTCGAAAGTGCGGGGTCGGGTGAAATTCCAGGGAATACCAGCCTGCAAACCGAATACCACCCTGATGCTTGAAGGAGTTGGAGACCGTTTCAACGGCAAAGTCTATATTTCGGCTGTCCGGCACGAAATTACGGAAGGCCAGTGGACCATTGATGCCCAGTTTGGAATTAATCCCAACTGGTTTTCCGAAACCTGCAACATCAGCAGTCAGCCGGCTTCAGGATTGTTTCCGGCCATACACGGATTGCAAATCGGGATTGTTACCCAACTCGAATCAGACCCCGATGGCGAAGACCGCATACAGATTAAATGCCCCATGATTGATAAAGATTCAGAAGGAATATGGGCCCGAATAGCCTCACTCGATGCAGGAAATGAGCGTGGCGCTTTTTTCCGGCCTGAAATTGATGATGAGGTGATTGTGGGTTTCATCAACGATAACCCAAACGATGCTGTGGTTCTTGGAATGCTGAACAGCAGCGCCAAACCGGCACCGCTCACTGCAGCCGATGCCAACAACGAAAAAGGATTTGTGACCCGTGAAAAAATCAAATTCATATTTAACGATGATAAAAAATCGGTGGTTCTGGAAACTCCGGGAGGCAAAAAGATAACCGTTGACGACGATGCCGGAATTATAAAACTGGAGGATGAAAACTCGAATGTAGTCACTTTGGATTCCTCGGGCATAAAGCTTGAAACACCCAAAGATATTGTATTAAAAGCCACCGGTGATGTGAAAATTGAAGGAATGAATGTTTCGCTGAAAGCCAATGCTATGTTTAAAGGCGAAGGTTCGGCAGGAGCCGAACTATCAACTGGTGGCGCTGCGATTCTGAAAGGCTCGGTGGTGCAGATCAATTAATCCTTTAGCTAAGAAAAGCACTTTCTGCATTCAAAGAAATGGAATTCAATGGATAGTTATTTGAATAGGTTTTCACACAATTAGGATCAGATTAAAAAGGACTCTCTAACAAACGAAATAATGTATCATAATTCGAATCGATATAGAAGAACAAACTTGGTATCAAGTGGAGTCAGCCGAAAATCCAACAAAGAGTAGGCAAAAATAATTTTTATATCAAAAGGAGAAATAATTATGGGAATGTCAAAGCTTAATGTATGGGTATCGGGCACAGATGACCCATGCAGTATTAGTGACAGAACATGGTATGTTACGATTTTCGATTGCGATGGCCATGTATTGCAATGGTGCGGAAAAAAATATGTAGTAATGCCTGCTCCCTGTGGTCACCTTGAAGTCGAAGTTCCCCCCGGCTGTTATTATATAAAAGCTGTTTGGAGTTTCTGGCTACCACTGGGCCCCAAAGTGATTTACCGAGTCAATCACTTTACAGATGCTGCCATAGTACAGGCATGTTGTGAGCAGCATGTTTGCGTTAAACTGTTTAATCCAAGTATTCATCGTTGCGGTGAAATAGTTGTTCGTGCTATTAAAGACCTTGTGTTGCAAAAAGCAATTAAACCGCAACAGGCTGCTCAGGTTGAAAAAGCTATGAACGAAGCTCTGGCAGGAATTGAAAAACCTAAAAAAGCTTTTGAACTCGCAATATCTGATGCTGAGATTGAAAAACTTGTAAAAGCACAGGAAAGGTAAACAGAAATAAATAATTCTACTGCTGCTGATGTTCTTGTATCAGCAGCGGTAATTGTAGAGAGGCAGTCGGGAATCATATCCAAATTGAATAAACGTACTACCTAAATTATCAAATAAAATACCCTATAAAGGAAATAGAACATAAAAATGGGAGCTCCCGCAGCAAGAATAAATGATATGCACGTTTGCCCGATGGTTACCGGAACAGTGCCACATGTTGGAGGGCCGGTTCTTCCGCCCGGTGCACCGACAGTATTGATTGGAGGAATGCCGGCAGCCTGTGTTGGTGATATGCTGACCTGTATTGGTCCGCCGGATACCATTGCCATGGGATCGGCAACTGTCATGATAGGAGGTAAACCGGCTGCACGGATGGGGGATTCAACAGCACACGGAGGTACCATCGTACTTGGGTGCTTCACCGTTTTAATTGGATGATAACAAGAACAGAATATGACGACAAAAGATTCATTTTTAGGCCGGGGCTGGGGATTTCCTCCTGAATTCAATATAAATACAGCCAGTATATTTTTAACTGAAGACGAGGAAGATATCGAAAAGAGCCTGCAAATTCTTTTGTCAACCCGTTTGGGCGAACGGATTATGCTTCCTGATTATGGCTGCAATCTGGATGAACTTCTGTTCAAACCACTGAACCTGACTTTAAAAACGTATGTCACCGATCTGATTAAAACGGCTATTCTTTATCATGAACCGAGAATTGACGTTGAAAAAATCAAAATCGAACGATCCAATGATACCGATGGAATTTTACTGATTACGATTGATTACCGAATAAGAATTACCAATTCAAGAAAGAATATGGTATTTCCTTTTTATCAGGCCGAAGGAACTGAAACAGCTTAGAATCAAATGGCAACAAAAACGAGTGATAAAATCATTCTGCCGGGCAATGGAACCGACCAGCAACAAAGAACGCCCGATGCGCTGAATCCAGACTTACTGAAACTGCACAATTTCAGCTTGGCCGATTGGATGAAATTTGCATGGAATTTTGCTGAAAAGGTTAATTATTTTGACAGCAGCTATCAAATTGACGGCAACTGGCAGCAGTTTTTCATTGAAGAACCTCAGATAAAAGCGTTTCTTGAAAGCTCTGAAAAAGATCAAACCGTCACCCCTCATCTCACTTTATTCGTTTGTTTCCTGAAATTGCTCGACCTCAGCAAAGATCACTTCAACCAACTAACCAAACGCCATCTGGATTTTTACTATCAGGAAATCCTGAAAATTGAAAAACTTCCGTTGGCGCCCGATCAGGTTCATATCATTTTCGAACTGGCCAAAAATATCCTTCAGGAAAAAATTGACGTAAATACAGCGCTAGATGCGGGAAAAGATGCCAGCGGAAAGAAATTGATTTTTACAACGCAGGAAGAGTTCGTGGCCAATAAAAGCACTGTTTCACAGTTGAAGAATATTTACCACCATTCCGAAACTGATCTCAAAGGGATAAAAGCCAGTACAGTTGCCAACTCGCTCGATGGACTGGGAAAAGCCCTCCCGGCTGACGACATGAAATGGTATCCGTTCGGTTACGTTAAAAAAGAATACCCGGAAACAACTCCCGAACTTCCGGATGCGCATCTTGGTTTTGCGGTTTCTTCACCTGTACTTCGTTTAAATGAAGGGCTCCGAACGGTCAATCTGGCAACCGAATTCCAGAGTATCCTTCCTGAATTTTCAACTTCAGAAATTGATGCTTGTATTTCCGTTTTCCTGAGTGGCGAAAAGAAATGGTTGGGACCGTTCATTCCAAAATCCACTTTTTCAGACGATACTTCAGGAGAAAAAAAGATTTTAAATTTCACGATCGAGCTGGATAAAAAAGTTAAGCCAGTCGTCGGTTACAACCAAACTGTTTTGGGCGAGCGATTTCAAACTACCGATCCGGTGATGCGGTTTGTGGTTGATACAAGCGTAACCGGAGGTTATGATTTCGCCGCTACATTTTCACAATTGAAACTGAAGAGCCTCGAATTGTCTGTTCAGGTTGATGATATTACCAGTGTGGAAATTGAAAATGACCTCGGTATTTTGAATGCCAAAAAACCATTTATGCCTTTTGGTCCCATTCCTGTAAAAGGCTCCAGATTTATCCTGAAAAACGAAGAAATTTTCAGCAAAAACTGGGACGGGTTGAGTGTGAATATCGTCTGGATGAATACTCCAAAGCCAATTGAGAACTCGCCCAACGATCCTTTTAAAGACCAGTATTTTGCTTACAGAAAAGAAAATTTTGACGACTTCACCCAAAGGAAAGCAGTTGTCAGGAAAAACGCAGGCAAAAAAAACCAGGATCCGGATAATCTGATCGTTATCAACGACAAATACTTCGAAGCTGAAATTAAACTCTTCAGTAATAACGACTGGCTTAAAATTGTTGGCAATAAGGAACTTTTCAAGCAAACCAAATCTGTTTACGGATGCGGGATTTCAATTTTAAACAACCAGTTCGACACCAGTGAAAATGGCCGGTTGCAATTGTGCCTGAACCAATCTTTTCTGCACGAAATGTTCCCGCGACTATACGCCACGGCAATCATGAAACCTGATTCGGCGCCAATCCCCAAAGAACCATATACGCCGCTCATCGAGTCAATCAGACTCAGTTACTCGTCAAAAGCCAAAGCCACTTTAAATGAAAATACAAAGGAAAATTTCGGGAATAATCCGGTCAGGCTATTCCACGAGCACCCGTTCGGACAAAGTGAGGAACATGCTTACCTTAAACCAAAACCTGCTTTTAATGAAAGTGTGAATATTGGTTTACTGCCTTCATTTCTTCCGGGTGGCGAATTATACATCGGTCTGAAAGATGCCGAACCTCTTCAGCAGATTTCTCTTTTGTTCCAGATTTTTGAAGGAAGCGAAAATCCGGAAGTTGATGGCTTTGCCAGTGGAGAGAAAATGGAATGGAGTATCCTTGGCTCGAATAACTGGATATCGCTGACCAGTGATTACATGATTTCAAATCAGACCGACAATTTCCTTAAATCCGGGATTGTGAAGTTTTCTATTCCTCCCGAAGCCACCAAAGACAACACCCTGCTTCCTTCCGGTTTGATTTGGTTGCGGGCCCGGATGAATAAGAATTTTGATATCGTATGTAAAATTATTGATATCAGGGCACAGGCTGTTCTGGCTCAGTTTAACGATCAGGGAAATGAATTATCGCACCTGAAAAACGGTCTTCCGGCCAATACAATCAGTAAACTGATCGAACGGATACAGTCGGTAAAATCGGTTACTCAGCCATTTAATTCGTTCGGCGGGTTACCGGCTGAAGCCGATGTTGCCTGGTATCAGCGCATCAGCGAGCGGCTACGGCATAAAAACCGGGCCATTACTCTATGGGATTACGAACATCTGGTTCTCCAGGAATTTCCTGAGATACACAAAGTCCGATGCCTGAACCACACCTCGAAGTCTTCGTTCTTATCGCCCGGTGATGTAACCTTGGTGGTTATCCCCGACATCCTGAACAAGAATGTATTCGACCTTTACCAGCCGCGGGTAAGCCGGGCAACGCTCAATAAAATACAAAGTTACATTAATCAGTTGAACACCCTTCATGTGAATGCCGAGGTTATCAATCCGGAATACGAAGAAGTTGAAATCTCGCTGAAAGCAAAATTTCATCCCGGTTTTGATGAAAACTATTACCTGAAAGTACTTCAGGAAGACCTGACCAAACTGTTATCGCCCTGGGCATTCGAACGGACCATTGACCTGCAGTTTGGGACTATGCTCCATAAGAGTATAATTATCAGTTATATTGAAAAATTATCATACGTTGATTACATCACTGATCTGAAAGTGAAACATCTGGGAGAATACAAACCGGCAGTGAGCCCTTCGAATCCAAAAGCCATATTGGTTTCGGCCAAAGAACACCCGGTTAGTATCCAACCTCAACTATGTGCTAAATAGTAATTCAGAAAAAAAAGAAAAATGCTGAACGCTGACAATCATATAAGCATCTCAGGAAATGTTTCCTCAAAAGACGATCTGGATTATTCGTTCCTCCGCCAAAAAGGGATTGATTACATTGCGAAACTGGGCGGTAAAATATGGACCGATTACAACTCGCACGATCCCGGAATAACTATCCTGGAGGCTTTGTGCTATGCAATTACTGATTTAGGATTACGGATTAATTTACCCATCGAAGACTTGCTGAGCGATGCAGTAAATGCCAATTCGCTGGAAGAACAGTTTATTCGGGCCGAACACATTCTTCCTTGCAAACCGGTCACTGCAGCAGATTACCGAAAACTGTTCATTGATATCGACGGAGTAAAAAATGCCTGGTTAAAATCATTTGTGAAGCAAATTTTTGTTGATTGCCAGAACGATTTATTATCTTATCAGCAATTTGAAATTGAAGAAAAATACAAAAAGCAGTTCAAGCTAAAAGGCCTTTATGAAGTGCTGCTCGATTTTGATGATTTTGACCCGGAAGTTTACAATACCGATGCAAAGATTGCCGCGCACAAAAAGCAAATCGAACTTGAAGTCCGCTCGAAGTACCATCAAAACCGCAATCTTTGCGAAGATTTAATGTCGGTTAAAGAGGTTCCCGTTCACCCAATATCGGTTTGCGCCATCATTGACGTGAAACCCGAAACCGACGAAGAGTTGGTACATGCAAATATTCTTCTGGCCATCAACAAATACTTTTCTCCGGCCATCAGGTTTTATTCCTTACAGGAAATGCTCGACAAGGGAATCCCGACCACTGAAATTTTCGATGGACCGGTCCTGAACAACGGATTTATTGATATTTCCGAACTCCGAAATTCTGAATTACGAAAAGAAATCCGGCTAACCGATATCGTTCAACTCATCATGAATGTTGAAGGAGTGAACCTGATCAGGGACATTTCGATCAATAATTGCGACGCTGAAAATAAACCGGAAGGCCAACCGTGGATCATTTGTATTGATGAGGGCACAAAACCCGGACTTTGTTCTAAAAGCGCTTTCAGCTATACCAAGGGAGTATTGCCGGTAAACATTAACCAGAATGCAGTTAAAAAATATATTTTTCAGCTTGAAAAAGAAGAAGCCGAGGCTCAGAAACAGGCGCAGTTGATTAAAATACTTGATTTGCCTGTGGGCGAATTTCAGGCGGTCGGCGACTACACCACCATTCAAAACAGTTTTCCTGAAACGTATGGAATCGGAGAATTTGGATTGTCGCCTTCGGTTTCGGACACCCGGAAAGCACAGGCGAAACAATTACAGGCATATCTGCTTTTTTTCGATCAGATACTGGCCAGCTATTTCTCTCAGCTCGATCAGGTTAAAGAACTGCTTTCGGTAAACCACACGGTCAACAGGTCGTATTTCACACAAGTAGTTCAGGATTTAAACGGTATTGAATACCTCATTCCGGTAGAATACCTGAACAGCACGGTCGAGGAACTTTCAGAAGCGATGTTTTCGAAACTCGATAAAAAGAATGACCGGAAAAATCAGTTGCTCGACCATTTGCTTGCCCGTTTTGCAGAAAATTTTGGAGCTTATGCTTTTTTGATGAAGCAACTTTATGGTAACGACGCCAATTTGGCTGTCATTCAAACCAAAGAAAACTTCCTGAAAAATTACCGGATACTCGGAACTGAACGGGGCACGGCCTTCAATTATCATCAGAAAGGAAGCCTCTGGAACACCCTTAATGTTTCGACTGTTGAGAAGCGCATTGCCTTGCTGACCGGAATGACCGACTACAGCCGCCGCAACCTTTCGAACGATCCGGTGGAAATTTACCAGGAAAAAGACACCGACGGACTGATCGAATATCGCTGGAGAATTAAGGATGCCGATCAGACCATTCTTTGCTCAGCAACCAAGAAATATTATGAGGTAGAGGAAATGAACAAGGAGTTGCTGCTGGTAAAAGCGCTTTCGACCGATATCAATAACTACGAGATCAAAAAAGCCAAATCGGGCAAATTCTATTATAACCTGATTAATCCGGAAATTTCCGACAGCAAGGACGAAGCACGGATTATAGCCCGGCGGATTGATTTTTTCGACACTGAAATGCTGGCACGAAAAGCGGTACGGCATTTTATTTCATTCATGAAGAAAGTAAAACCCAACGAAGGCATGTATCTGGTTGAACATATTTTGCTCCGCCCCGACGAATCGAAAGATTATTCGGTTACTACAGATTCATTCCTGCCTATTTGTTGCTGCGATGATTGCGAACCGCTTGATCCTTATTCATTCCGGGTTTCAGTTATCCTGCCAGGCTGGACTGAACGGTTTTCGAACATTGATTTCCGGAATTTCATGGAAGATTTGATTCGCAAGGAGCTGCCGGCTCATGTTCTCGCGCGCATCTGCTGGATCGGTTATCCGGCTGGAAAATTGCCCGATGATAAAAATGAAATGGTACAATTCGAAAGAGCCTACCATTTGTTTCTCGACAGCATGAATAAAACCGGTCAGAGCATGCAGACGCTCATTGATCTGAACACGATACTCAGTAAATTACATTCCATCTATCCAACGGGCGTTTTGTACGATTGCGAAGATGAAACAGAAAACTTAAAAGGGAAAATCATACTTGGCAGAACCAATTTAGGAAACATTTAAATAGCAGGCTATGGCAACTAAATTATCTACAATAACAACGCAATACCGGTCATTTGTAAACGATCAGGTATTAACCGCAGACCAGTTGAATAAGCTCATTCAGTATTTCGAAGATCAGGACAGGCTGACCCGCGTTTGCCTGAACGGAGTTGGCATTGCCTGCGGCTTCCAGATCAGCATTGCTGCCAGCAAAGAGGTTACCGTGTCGCAGGGCTGCGGGGTGACCACCGATGGCGATCTGATTCAACTGCAACAACCTTTGGAAGGCACATCCGATTTCAAAACCAATATTCAGTCGGTAAAATTCACCCGATTCAAGGAATTCGAAGATTCCATCGTAAAGTATCCAGCCTTTTTCAGGGGAAACGAACAAATTAAATTAGTTGAACTCATTCCTGATTTTCAGCCGGCTCCTTCCGGAAGTTCCCCGATTAATACCTTATCAGGAATCGAAAAAATGGTTGTTGTTCTTTACCTTGAAGAATTTTCGAAACAGCCTGAATTGTGTACAGCTATAGACTGCAATAACCAGGGTATAGAAGAGGTTTCGCGGTTGAGAGTTCTGCTGGTTTCCGAAGCAGATGCTGCATACATGAATAGTTTCGACCCTATTTTCAGTAAACATTCCATCCGTCAGGCTTACCTTCAATTGCCCGATATCGCCGTTCAACGTGTTTTATTGACTAATTTCAACGCCCTGAATTCAGTTAATCTTCAGAAGAGTTTTCATTCGGCTATTTCATCCAACAATATTCTCGGTCACTTAAAATCAGGCATTTCCATACTTTTTGCCAATTTCGGTGGTTTTCTTAATCTGCCTCCTGAAATAAATTCGTCCAAAATCAACCAGTTAATTGATTTAACTCTGGGATTTTCAGCCCTGGCTATTCCATCCGATGTTCAGTACCGGTATGATCTTTTAAAGGATTTGGCTGATACATATACCGAAATCAAGGAACTTTTACTGCAACTCGATTCAGAATGTTGTCCGAATATCAACTCATTCCCCAAGCACCTGATGCTTGGAAAATTTACCGACAAAACCGATTCCAAATCATTCCGGCATACATTCTACAAATCACCGGTAACCGGCAACAACCAAAATATTGAAAAACTCAACAGTTTAATTTCCCGTTTTTACCAGATGCTTTCGAAATACATCGTTTCCGGAAATGAAGTGAAAGTGACGCCTTCAACGACCAAACAGGAACTGAGCAACAGAAGCATTCCTTTTTACTTCAAAGTTGATGATCAACTGATTGAAAACTGGGATTTTTCGAAAACAATCCGGTATATGCAGAAAAATAATCTCTCCTATTTCACTTCAAACCTGTCTCCGTCCGCTCATATTCAATATCCACTAAAATTCAGGCTCGATTCATTCGATTTTTTCAGGATTGAAGGTCATTTAGGTAAACCGTCGGCAACTGCCCTGACTCAATTAACCGGGCAATGGTCTTCTTATGGATTGGATTTCAATTATCTGATCTTTGATATTGACAAAGAACAAAAGGATATTCAGACTTTTATCAATAAAAACAATTCCCTTGAACATCAGGCCGGGGTTCCCAAAGGAGGAACTTTCCTGCTTCTGAAAAAGGCAGACTTCATCATAGCCGACTTTGCAATCGGATACAAATATGCAACTGAAACCAGCGGCGAGTCGTGCTGCAAAATAAGCGAGTGCTATTATCCCTGGATAAGTTCACTAAAATACCTGAATAACCTGTCGCGCAGTATGAAAGGTACTCAAAGCAGAAACAAACTGATGGCGAAGTTCTACAAACTCCTGATTACCGGATACTCGATTAACGATATTGCCCTGATTGGGCAACCCGTTGAGCTAAACATTCCGCTGTCCGAAGTTTTCAAGCGTAGGCTGCATGTGGTTATTGAAAAACTGAATGAAAAATTCCCGACCGGGCTGGTATTCGATTTCGATCAGAATAAAAAACAACTGATTATTAAAAAACTGAAGGAGGATACATTTATTTTCAGTGTAAAAGATATAACCATCTCGAACAATTCACCTGTTTATACCTATACTGAAAAAGGATTCCTGAGAAATTCAAGAATGTTTAGCGCTCAGGATGTGAACTGTGTGGATGTGAAAATGCATCAAAAGAATTTCTATCAGCAGTTGCATACCAGGTATAATCCAATCAATAAAGACGACGATTATGGCAAGTATAACGATAAATGGAACAAATGGAACAGTTTGGTTCAGAAGCTGGTCAGTCATTCACTTTTTAAAGACAAGGCTCAACGATTTGCAACCAAAATGGCCGGACTTCCGGCTGAAATTCAGGCAGAACTGCGCATAATCAAAGCAGATATTTTAAAAGCCAGCCCCAATGCAAAAGCTTTCTTATCGGGCGAATGGGCCGATGGAACCTGGGTGGATATTCCAATGCTGAATTATTACCAGACCCACATTAAAAATACGCATGATGATGTCGTCCTGTTTATGAAACTGCGGGAAAGGCTGCATCAAAAAATGGGTAAAAGCACCTTTGCCATTTTTGTAACCGGCTTAACTGACGCCCAATTGAAAGCGCTTCAAACGAAATACCTGACTAAAGCTGATTTCTATGTAGGAAGAGTTGAAGGGGAATCCTTCATCGAGATATAAAAAAGAAAGGAGTCTCAGTCGACAAAATGCTAGCTCGAATGAGACTCCCATGGGGCCGAAAACCAGAACCAAACTGCATGAAAAGAGAAAGAGCAACGAAATAATAACGATGACCAAACCAAACCATACTGCAAAGAACCGATAAACATTACCCAGTTACCTACTAAAAGGAGAGATAAAAATACAACTATTTTCATGTGAAACCTATTTTAAGAAGGATTTTTTATCACAAAAAATGAAAAAAAATGACCAACATATTTTGCATCAGGTCAATCTGGAAATAAACACCAGCAATGAGCCACAGGCATATGCCATAAAGGCAAATGTGAACAGCTTTCTAAACGAAAACCTTTTACCAAAAATTGAATTCTTTTTTGATAATATTGATGTACAAAACGAAATTAAAAGATTTGATTCTCTTGATATCGAGATCGATATAAAACCGGGAGATAATTTCGATGAAGCGGGTGAAAAAATAATTGAACATCTTCATGAAAAAATTGAAGCAGTTAATCTGATAAGCTCTAAACGATCGGAAAAGATATATCAGGATTTAATCGCCGGCACAAAAAATTCCGGCATGGGTGCAGATGACTCCAAAATATCGGAACATCATCAAATGACTTCGGTTGATCAGATCTCGAATCTGAAAAGTATATTTCTCCACTTTCTGGAAACCGGTCAATTGCCCTGGTACGGATCATCTTCATTACTAACTGAATTTATTGAATCCGGATTATTTATTTCTGAACTAGGGGATGAAAATTTTCTGGAAAGCTTAAAACACCAACTCCTGACAAACAGAAATGTGTTGAAAAGATTTATACATCAACTGGATAATCAAATCATCGAACAATTTATTCTGCAGTTGGGCATAGAAGCAAACATTAGCCGTGAAAAACTTCATTTCAAAATATCCGGACACCATCAGGCGCTAAAAGACCTGATGTATGAACTGATCATCCATAAGCTAATTAATCCTGAATACCTGATTACACAAGAAAAGTTAGTGCAACTTCAGGATGAACTATTTTCCGGACAAAGATCACTGGTTCTGTCCAAAAAGATTAGCCGGCAAGTTCTGGAAATCCTGAATGCATTCAATCTGGATACTTCTGGGTTCACATTTTTAGAGAATCTCCCAAATTCCAAAACCCAGACAGATGCTCTTTCAGGATATAAACAATCTGTTGCCAGCGCTTCAGGCGAAATTGAAATGCAAAATAATTACAGTAACACTGCGGAAGCAACAAACAATCTTTCTGCCGGTCGCCTTCCGGATGTAAGCGATAATAACAACACCGAACCGGAACAAACCTATTCCATAAATGAAAATAAGCAAAATGAAAATACTGATCTGAAAGCTGTTTATATTCAGAATGCCGGACTCATTCTGCTCCATCCCTTCTTCTGGAATTTCCTTTCCCAGACTCAATGTACCGATGGAAAAAGCGGATTATTACCTGAAAAAACATCTCTGTCCATTCACCTTTTGCATTATCTGGCTACAGGTCAGGAACAGGAAATGGAATACTTGCTGACTTTTGAAAAGTTCCTTTGCGGGGTTCCGCTGAATAGTCCGGTAAGCAGAAAGATCAGGCTTTCCGATACCGAAAAAAAAGAATGCAGCGATTTACTAAAATCAGTAATCGGACACTGGACTGCACTAAAAAACACCTCGCCCGATGGATTGCGCCAGATGTTTTTACAGCGTGACGGTAAATTGGAACTACAGAAATTTCCATATAAACTTCATGTTGAACGAAAGGCACAGGATGTGCTTCTGGATCATTTACCCTGGAATATTTCCATTGTAAAACTACCTTGGATAAAAGAGTTATTGTTTGTTGAATGGTGAGATATGAAAACGAAAACCAATAAAGCAGCGGAGAAAAGCCAAACCAATTCTCCATTTTCCCCGGCTAAAGGCAACAGTGGATTTCTGAATGTTCAGGCCAAATTAACAGTAGGCGAACCCGGCGATCATTTTGAAGCTGAAGCTGATCAAATGGCAGAAAAAATCGTACAACAACCCATGTTCGAACAACAAAGTTTTTTTCCTCCGGCATTTTCAACACCTGTACAAAATATGCCAAACGAAACATTTCAGGAAAGAATACTTAATCCGGATACGGAGGATAGAATCCGGGGCAGTATAGGATCGGGCATTCCGATGGATGGGCCAATTCGTACCAAAATGGAAAATGGATTTGGGGCGAACTTTGGCGGTGTTAAAATACATACCGATCAAAAGGCTGTTGAGCTAAACAGGCAGTTAGGCGCCCAGGCATTTACAACCGGATCTGATATTTATTTCAGCTCCGGAAAGTATCGTCCGGAATCATTACCGGGGACACAGTTACTGGCCCATGAACTGACGCATACCCTTCAGCAGGGAGCTACTTCCGCGATTTCCGAAAGTCCGGCCATCCAAAGGTGGCCATGGGACAGCGGTCCCGAGCAAACTCCGGAAGAAATACTGGCCGAAGAAAAAAGGGAATTCAGAAGCCGGAATTACGGCCCGATTACCTATACCCGGAGCGAAACGTCGGGTTCAGGATTCGAGGCCAGTTATTTTCCGGCACAAAGCAGGCTAAATGTGACCGTCCGCGGTAAAGTCCGCTTTGCCGACACTCTGATTGGTTCACCCGGAGCATACTCATCGCCCAATCATTTCATGAATACAGGAGGTTTTATTCCCATTATGAATGGCTTGCCTCCAGAAGTTCAGGCACAAATATTACCCTATTTTCAATGGACCGATACCCAAAAAGAAATTCACATGCTCCGGTTCAGGGCTAATCTGGCTGCTGCGACAGCGCTTTGGCAGGATACGGGAATGTCCTTTCAGGTTTCAGAAACCGGTTGGGAAGATGTAACCGCTACTCCTTCGATTCATCTGGATATCACGGAAGGCAATGCTGTAACAAATACCCGTGAAGGAGGACCATTTGGCATGTTTACGGTCACCGATGAAGCAACCAGCGACCATGTTCAGATTGAAATTGTGAAACAGCCTTCAGCCGATGATGTGGCCAATATTACCCGGATCATCACTGAAAGTGGCGCTGCCACATCCGCCCCGGTCACTAACGGGATGATAAGTGGTGTCCGGTCCTATTTGGGAAATGATCCGGGTTCAAGAAATGCCAATCCACAAGGATTTAATAATTTAATGTCGCTTGAAAGTAACCGGAGCGACGATCCTGAAAACCAATACTTCTTTGAATATGTTAATTTTGCAAATAATGAAAGTACCCTTTCAGAAACCGAAAGAGCCAAACTGGATGCTTTCTTCAGCGATCCGATGATTTTACTCGACAATGCCGGAAGAAGCGTGGAAATTGATCTGACCGGATATGCTTCTGCTCCAGGTTCAGCAGAATACAATCAAACCCTGGTTCAAAGCAGGTTGACCTCGGTTCAAAGTTATGTGGATTCTGAGCTTGCCAGTTCAGACTTAAATACCAGTATCACTACCCAGACCCAAACCAACGATTCGGATACCAGCGCCGAAGCCGATCTGGCGGCTAATCCCGCAACACACGATCCGGCAGATTACAGAAGGGTTGATATCATGATTACCCGTCCTGGCCGTGGCGGACAAAATGTTTTTGCCCACGAGCTTGGTCACGTTTTTGGCCTGGGAGATGAATATGCTGAAGTGGGAAGCGGATACAACCGTCCAGCCGGAAGTGCAGCCACACACGACCAGTTAGCCCGGGATGCCGGAGTCGCAGGCGGGGCTGTTGTTGGTAACGACGACCGGATGATGTCAACGGGGAATGTGGTTGGGGCCGCCCATTATTCTACTTTTGCCGATGCTTTGAATCAGTTAACATCAAAAAGCTGGAGAATCGTAACTTCTTAGTATATTTCGGAATATTCTACTTAAACAAAAACATCAATATGATTCAATTCATTCAAAATATCAACGGAATAAGTCTTCAACATCAGAACGAAATTCCTTTGTTTGAGAAAACCAATATTCCTCCGGATTTTGGGGATAAATTGATTTCAAGAATATACAGCGACGGAAGTTTATATTACTTATCAATAGCCAGAGATTCAGACGATTCCGCCATCAGTTCCGGGAAATGGAATTTCGCTGCAACTGTAACCGAAAGGGGAGTTAAAGCTATTCAGGAAGTACTTGAAAAGTGTTGTGAACTGGAAAGTAATACCCCGAAAGGTGGAAATATCAGAGGGGCAGTTACCTGGAAAATCAGGTGCAAATCAGGAATTCAGGAATTATTAATCGCTGGGATTCCTGAAGGAAAGTACCTTGTTTTCACACAAATTGATTTACTGATCAATTCAAATATCAAACCCTTCTATTCTGATTAACCCCATTCAAAAATTCTAAGTGAGTAAATCGAAACTGCTTGGCCTTCTGAAAAATGTGATTCAATCACGGCTTGAAATTGAATTTAAAGGAACTGCCTTGCAGGTTCCCAGGTATGGGATGCACGATATGGAAGCTTCTGAATTAACCCGGTTTATTCAAAAGAACAATTTGTCTGAAAATGAAGTTGCAACACTACTGATTGCATTGGCTCCTCACCTTTCTCCCAATTTTTTTAACTCAATCATTGGGGCATATCTGCCCAATGGCGGTGAATTTCCGGAGTTTGGAGGCGTGAAAGGTAAAAATCATCGGGGCATTTTACCGACTGGCGAAACCGTTTTGTTCATATTGGCCGGCCATGATATGGAGCAAAGAGCCGAACTGACCAAACTGTTTTCTGAAGATCATTTCTTCGCACGAAAAGGTGTTCTGTACCTGGAAGAAGTGCCCCCGGGAGAACCACGAATGAGTGGAAAACTGGTTATGGAAAACGAATTTGTTGAGAAATTTACTTCCGGTATTGTTTCAAAACCCAGGTTGAGCAGCGATTTTCCGGCACAGTTAATTGAAACGGAACTCGAGTGGAAAGATCTGATCCTGAATGAAAAAACTTCAAAGCAAATTGCAGAAATAGAGACCTGGCTAAAGTATAATGACGTGCTGTTGAGCGAATGGGGAATGAAAAGCCGGATCAAAAAAGGATATCGGGTCCTATTTACCGGGCCTGCCGGAACCGGCAAAACAATGGCTGCCAGTTTGCTGGGCAAAAGCACCGGCCTCGATGTTTTCCGAATCGACCTTTCTATGGTCATCTCGAAATACATCGGCGAAACCGAAAAAAACCTTTCCAAATTATTCAACAGGGCCGAAAATAAAGATTGGATTCTGTTCTTCGACGAGGCCGATGCCCTTTTCGGAAAACGGACAGGCATACGCGATGCCCACGACAAATACGCCAATCAGGAAGTATCGTACCTTTTACAGCGAATCGAAACGCATGCCGGACTGGTTATTCTGGCCACGAACATGAAAAACAACATTGATACCGCTTTTACCCGCCGTTTCAATGCCATTATCGAATTCGAAAACCCGACCGCGCAGGAAAGGCTGATATTGTGGAAAAACAATATTCCAAAGCGCATGAAGCTCGATAATCAGATTGTACTGCCAGAAATCGCGAAAAGGTACGAGGTGACCGGGGCCAACATTGTCAACATCGTTCACTATGCCTGCCTCAAAACCATCGAAAAGAAATCGGACACGATCAGTCTTTCCGATCTGATGGCCGGTATCCAGAAAGAATACAAGAAAGAAGGCAAAATGGTCAATTTGAATTGACTGTGTTTGCCTTCTAATCACGCATAAACTTGCAACAATTGATTCCCAAAATTTTTAAACATCTTTCCATTTTTGACGTAATTTCATGAACTTTTTTGTACTGAATTTTATCTTTTTAAGAATAAATGGCGATTAATTCATCAGACTTATTACTTTTGAAGAACATCAATCCGGATGAGTGTTTGTTTTTTTTTCAATCTGACAGCATAAAAAAACAGCATTTTTCCCTCAAACATGTCCTTTACTCAAAAATTAAATTATTCTAATAATTTGACTGGTGGGAATATTAAAAGACAAGTTTTCGGAATACGATGCACCGCAAAAAGTAATGCAGGCTGGCATCTACCCCTATTTCAGGGTAATCGAATCTAATCAGGATACTGAAGTAATCATCAATGGTAAGAAGGTTTTGATGTTTGGATCGAACAGCTACCTCGGCCTGACCAATCACCCAAAAGTAAAAGAAGCTGCTAAAGCTGCCATCGACAAGTATGGTACAGGTTGTGCCGGTTCACGATTTCTGAATGGCACCCTCGATATCCATATCGAATTGGAAAACAAGCTGGCATCCTTTGTTGGTAAGGATGCAACGCTTTGTTACAGTACCGGATTTCAGGTAAACCTCGGAGTTGTTTCAATAATCGCAGGTCGCCACGATTATCTCCTTTTGGATGAACTCGACCATGCCTCTATCATTGAAGGAAGCCGTTTGTCTTTCTCACAGGTGCTCAAATATGCACACAACGACATGGATGCACTGGAAAGTAAACTTAAAAACTGTTGTCCAGATCGGGTAAAACTAATTGTTGCTGATGGTGTTTTTTCGATGGAAGGGGATATCCTGAAATTACCGGAAGTGGTCGGGCTTGCCGAAAAATACGGCGCTTCAATTATGCTCGATGATGCGCATTCCCTGGGAGTTTTGGGGAAAAACGGCGCCGGAACCGCCGATCATTTTGGATTGACGGATAAAGTTGACCTGATCATGGGAACCTTTTCGAAGTCGTTTGCCTCGCTTGGCGGTTTTATTGCCGGAGACCATGAAGTCATCAATTTCATCAAGCACAATTCCAGATCATTGATTTTCAGCGCCAGTATGACACCGGCCTCAGCAGCTACTGTACTGGCCACTATCGGAATCATGGAAAATGAACCGGAACGCATCAAACATCTTTGGAGCATGACAAATTATGCGCTTCAGGAATTAAAATCAGCTGGTTTCGACACCGGAGTATCCGAAACACCAATCATTCCCCTTTTCATCCGCGACGATATTAAAGCCCTTCAACTCACAAAGATTTTGCTCGAAAATGGCATTTTTGTCAACCCGGTTGTAGCTCCTGCCGTTCCAAAAGAAGACAGTCTGATCAGGTATTCGCTGATGGCGACACACACCAAAGAACAGGTGGATATCTCGATTGAAAAAATAACCAAAGCAGCTAAAATGCTCGGCATTCTGGAATTGAAAAATGCCTGGTCGTGAAAAAAGTCATCCTCATCACCGGTATATCTTCAGGTTTCGGAAAGCATATGGCTAAACTTCTGGCTGAAAACGGACATAGCGTTTATGGAACTGTCCGAAAATTAACTTTGACCGACGATTTGGTTCATCAGTTGAAAATGGATCTTACTGATTTGGCTTCAATTCAAAATACGGTATCAACAGTAATGCTGAGAGAAGGACGCATTGATGTTGTCATTAACAATGCAGGAATGCACTCGGGTGGCCCCATTGAAACTATACCTTTTGAAACCATCAAACTGCAAATGGACACCAATTTCCTCGGAATGGTGCATCTGACACGCGAGATTTTGCCAGTTATGCGGAAGCAGGGAGGCGGGACGATCATCAATTTCAGTTCCATTGGCGGACTGATGGGCTTGCCTTTCCAGGCTTTTTACTCAGCCGGAAAATTTGCCATCGAAGGATTCAGCGAAGCGTTGAGAATGGAAGTGAAACAGTTCAACATTAAAGTAATACTCATTAACCCGGGCGATTTTCATACGAGCAATTCCATTAACCGCCGGAATTTTCTGGCGCCAACTGATGATTCTGATCCTTATCAGGCCCAATTCGGTAAAAGTCTGGCAGCCATTGAAAAAGACGAAACCAACGGGTGGAAACCCGAAATACTTGCCCGAAAAATGGTCAGGATTATTGAATGCAAAAATCCAAGGCAACGCTACATCATTGCCTCCTTCGAACAAAAACTGGCGGTGCTGTTGAAATACATTTTACCCGGCAAATGGTTCAGGAGGATATTGGAAGATCACTACAAAATTCATTAAAAACAACCTATTCTTTTTATTCAACTGAGCTGTTTTTCAGCGATTTTATACTAATTTTGATAAAATCACTAACCCAAACAGATCAGCTATGAAAAAACTTTCCCAACTCTTCATTCTGTCGTTTTTTCTGATCACGAACCTTTTTGCCCAAACACCTATTATTCAGGGTGAACTCAAAAAATGGCAAACTATCCGCATCTTTTTCGATGGGCCACAGTGCAGTGAAACGAATTTTAAACCGAATCCCTTTCTCGATTTCCGGCTCCTGGTTACGTTTACCAATGGGGGTAAAAAATACCTGGTCCCCGGATTTTTTTCTGCTGATGGCGAATCAGCCGAAACCGGAGCCATGTCGGGAAATAAATGGCAGGTCAATTTTGTTCCTGATGAAGTGGGGGTCTGGAAATATCAGGTTTCGTTCCGTACCGGAAAAGACATTTCAATAAGCATCCAGCCTGATGAGGGCACTAGTTTGCCCCCCAATGGCAGTTCCGGCACATTTACGGTCACCGGAACCGATAAAAATGCCCGTGGATTCCTCTCCAAAGGACGTTTGGAATATGTGGGCGAACGCTATCTGAAATTTAGTGAAACAGGCCAGTATTTCCTGAAGAACGGAGCCGATAGTCCTGAGAATTTTCTGGCCTTTACCGATTTCAACCAGACGAATCGTTATGGTATAAAAGCTGTTGTCCGTGAAGGGGAAGCAAACCCGAAAGAAAGCTGCCACAAATACGAACCGCATCTGAAAGACTGGCACGAAGGCGAACCTACCTGGCAAGTCGGAAAAGGGAAAGGCATTATCGGAGCATTGAATTATCTCGCATCACAGGGCGTTAATTCGCAGTATATGCTGACCTTGAATATTCTGGGCGATGGAAAAGATGTTTGGCCATATAGCGACCACAACGAACGGACCCGGTTCGATTGCTCGAAACTCGACCAGTGGGAAATCGTCTTCAGCCACATGGAGCGTCTGGGCATCATGCTTCATTTTGTGCTTCAGGAAACCGAAAACGAATGTTTGCTCGATGGGGGCCAAACCGACATTCAGCGCAAGGTTTACCTGCGCGAACTGGTGGCGCGTTTCGGGCATCATCTGGCGGTAACCTGGAACCTGGGCGAAGAAAATGGCCCGGCTGACTGGACTCCGGTCGGGCAAACCGACCAAATGCGAAAAGACATGGCCAATTACCTGAAAAGCATCAATCCGTATCCAAATTTTGTAGTAGTACATACCCATTCCGACAATCAGCATCAGGACATGGTACTCAATCCGTTGCTGGGCTTCGAAAACCTGGAAGGGCCTTCGATGCAAATTGGAAAAGTAGAAGACATCAACAACCGTGTAGCTCATTTTATTACCGAATCGGCCAAAACCAAAAAACCGTGGGTGGTCAATCTCGACGAAATTGGTCCGGCCCATAAAGGTGTGATGCCCGATGAATTCGATGCGCAACACGATACCGTCCGTCATTATGCACTTTGGGGCAGCCTGATGGCAGGAGCCGCTGGCGCCGAATGGTATTTTGGTTACCGCTACCCGCACAACGATTTGATGTGTGAAGATTTCCGCAGCCGCGAACTCTGGTGGAAGCAAACCAAAATCGCTACCGACTTCTTCCAGAACAACCTGCCGTTTGCACAAATGAAACCTGCCAACGAGTTGGTCAGTCCGGCTACTGCCTTCTGCCTGGCCAAACCCGGCGAAGTGTATGCGGTTTATTTTCCCAAAGTTGAATCACCCGAAATCACCTTGCCCAATGGAAAATACCTCGTCAAATGGTTTAATCCGCGAACCGATGGTAAATTGCTGGATGGAACTGTCAAAACCCTGAACGGAGGGAAAGTTTCACTCGGAGTACCTCCATTGGAAAATGGAAGGGATTGGGTAGTGATGATAAGGATACAATAAAAATCAAAAATTACTAAAGTTTATTGCGAAGAAAATAATTCAACAATAGGCCCAGAAGTTCACAGTTTGATAGTTGAATTTTTGAAAATATATTTTTGAAATCAATTGAATCAATAGCAGTTTTGTATAAATTAAACTATTTTTGAAATATAAAAGTTAGATTTAAAATGGCAGATAAGGCCTATATAACACCGAAAGTGCTCAAATGGGCAAGGGAATCCGCCAGGATATCTTTAGAGGGTGCTGCTGCGAAAGTGTCTATTGATCCTGAACGTCTAAAAGAATGGGAAGAAGGCGGAGAATCTCGACCGACTATTAGACAAGCTGAAATATTAGCAAAAGCCTACAGAAGACCATTCGCTCTCTTTTTCTTGCCGGAAGTACCTCGCGACTTTAAACCTTTGCAAGACTTTCGAAGACCAGATTCACAGACTCTTGGTACTGCTTCTATATTTATTATTCGTGAAATACAGCAGAAACAAGCATGGATTAGTGATGTTTACCAAGATAATGATGAGGAACCGCTACCATTTGTTGGTAAATATAATATAAACTCAAATCCGGTTTATGTAGCCATTGACATATTGGAAACGCTTCAAATTTCTCCGTTCCATTATACGACTGATAATCCAATAAAAGAATGGATTAAAAAAGCTGAAGCAAAAGGGATTTTTGTCTCCAGAACTAGCTTTATTCATTCAAGATTGTTGTTAGATAATCGTGAGTTGCAAGGATTCTCTGTAATTGACAAATATGCACCATTCATTTTTATTAATTCTGATGATTGGAATGCCCCGCAGCTTTTTACATTAGTGCATGAGTTAGCTCATATATGGATTGCTGAATCTGGAATTTCTAACGAGATTGAGCCGGATCTGAGCAACAAGGATAAAACACATCCTGTAGAATTATTTTGTAATGAAGTTGCTGCAAATGCCCTTATGCCATTGTCTGTTATGACTGATATTGGTATTAACGTCTTCGATTCATTTAGCAATGTATTTAAAACCTCAAAGCTTCTTGGAGTTAGTACTTTCGCTTTATTAGTTAGAGCATATAATTTACAGAAGATTTCTCTGGATAGATATCGTCGACTGAAAACTATTGCAGACCAAGAGTTTAAAGCTTTCGAGAAAAGAGAAAAAGAGAAAAAAGCAAAACAAAAAGGTGGGCCTGATTATTTCCAACTTCTTGTTAATAAGAACAGCTTTCTTTTTACTCAAGTTGTAATAGATGCTTTTCGTGGAGGTAGCTTAGAACCTACTTTAGCAAGTAGATTGCTTAATACACAATTAAATAATTTTCCAAAACTCGAAGCCTTTATTAACGCATGAGTAACCAACCACAAAAATATTGCTTGGATACTAATGTGCTGATACAGGCTTGGCAGAAATATTATTCACCTAATATCTGTCCTTCATATTGGGAATTATTAAATCATTTAGGGTCTGAGAATAGAATATTTATACCTAAAGAAGTCTTTGAGGAAATTACTCGAACAGAAGATGACTTATCTACTTGGCTAAAAACAAGTAGTATACCCATTTATAATCTTAATGAATCAATTACTAAATGTTTAAGTAGCATATTTGCTGCTAATCCATCACACAAATTTCTTGTTGATAATATTAAGCAGCGTTCTTTAGCTGATCCATGGGTAATCGCCTATGCAATGAGTGAGAATGCTTGCGTTGTTACAAAAGAAGAAAAAGTTACTGCTTCAAATTCAGACCGGATCAAAATTCCCGATGTTTGCGAAAATATGAATGTACGTTGTATTAATGATTTCATGTTCATTCAAGAAGTCAACATTCGTTTTTATTGTCATTTTATTTGACCTAATTTAAATGACCGAAAAAACCCAAAATAGAAAATTTCAAGTGGAGTAAGATCATTTGAATAAATCTGAACCATGCTATTCCAAATACAGGACACTTCCCTCAATCAGGTCGCCGAACCAAACGAAAGCTACAAATGATTGAATTTTATTTGTTTAGATATACAAGACAAAAGACATGAACATTCTCTCAAAATCGCTCATTCTGTTATTCGCTATATCCATTGGCCATATCGGTGTATGTCAGACAAAAATTCCTTTCCTCCAGAAAACCGGGAACTCCACTCAATTAATTGTTGATGGCAAGCCCTTCATCATACTTGGCGGAGAATTAGGAAATTCTTCAGCATCAACCACCCGGTACATGCAGCCCATCTGGCCTAAATTGAAAGCCATGAACCTCAACACGGTTTTAGTTCCGGTTTACTGGGAATTAATTGAAAGCGAGGAGGGCAAATTTGATTTTTCACTGATTCAGGATTTAATCACAGAAGCCCGGCACAACAACCTGAAAATCGTTTTGCTCTGGTTTGGGACCTGGAAAAACAGCATGTCAAGTCATGCCCCGGCTTGGTTGAAACTCAATCAGGAGAAGTACCCGAGAGTAAAAGATCAGTCAGGCAGAAGCCAGGAGATTTTGAGTTCGTTCAGCGATCAGGTCCTTCAGGCTGACAGCAGGGCTTTCGAAAATCTGATGCGCTTCATCAAAAACTTCGATAGCGATGAAAACACAGTTATCTTGGTGCAGGTTGAAAATGAAATCGGGATGCTTCCTTCGGCGAGAGATCACCAGGCTTTGGCCAATAAAGCGTTCAAAAAAAACGTGCCCGCCGAACTCATCAATTACCTGAAGCAAAATAAGGAGAAACTTATTCCTGAATTCCTCGAAATCTGGAAAGCCAATGGTTATAAAACATCAGGCAACTGGGAAGAAATTTTTGGCAAGGGGCTGCACACCGATGAACTTTTTATGGCGTGGTACTATTCGAAATTTGCCAATCAGGTAGCCGGAGCTGGGAAGAAGATTTACCCGTTGCCCATGTTTGTGAATGCGGCCTTGAACCGTCCCAATTGGGAACCGGGGAAATACCCTAGCGCCGGGCCGCTTCCGCATTTGATGGATGTTTGGAAAACTGCCGGTTCGTCCATTGACTTTCTTGCGCCCGATTTTTACAACCCCGATTTCAAGCATTGGTGCGACCTGTACACGCGCCAGGGCGATCCGCTGTTTATACCCGAGCATGTTTTTGATGCAACCGCTCCGGCCAAAGCGCTTTATGCCATTGCACAATATGATGCTTTGGGATTTTCACCATTCTCTATCGAATCAACCGATAAACCCGCTGATGAGCCACTGGCAAAAATGTACGGTTTAATCAACGGACTGACGCCATTAATCACCGCGAACCAGGGGCATGGAAAAATCAAAGGTGTTTTGGTTTCAAAAAGCAATCCGGAAACCATCATCCAATTCGGCAAATACGAACTGACCTGCAAGCATGATTATACGCTGAGCTGGACTCCGGGAGCAAAATTAGAGGATTGGCCTGTAACCAGTGCAATGATCATTCAAACAGGAGAAGATGAGTTTTATGTGGCCGGTTCGGGCGTGGTGATTACCTTCAAATGCCTCGAAAATAAAGACCTGAACGTGGGGCTGCTGAAAGTTGACGAAGGCCGGTTCGAAAACAACGAATGGAAAATTACCCGCCATTTAAACGGTGACCAAACCCATCAGGGCCGGCATGTGAGTATTCCGGCTGGCCAGTTGGCCATACAAAAAGTTAAGCTATATACGTATAAATAAGGGGCAAAGAAGAACTTACAGAATGACTTTATTACTGGAAAAGATTGGACAGTTTTGGTTACTAAGCATGTTGTGATGAAGGCGAAATACATTCGATCGGCAAAAACTTATAAGCATTTGATGATGATTTTTTGATTAAGAATTTTTATATTTATCTAAAATATAGTCTGAAAGCTATCAACCTGATTATAAATAATAAACGAGAATCATGAGCAAACTACATGTTAATCACCTTAAAGCTAAATTGACAGAAGCGTATTCTGACAAGATTGACATTTCCGATGCAAGAAATGACGAGGAAAAAGAAAATTTTCTTCTAACAAGAGCATATGCAGCATACACTCTACAAGTTTTAGCATTACTTGATGCGACAGTTGCAGCAACGACCATTACTGATGGTTTTGACGACAATGGAATTGATGCTATGTATTTTGACAGACGAAACAAAGAGCTATGGCTTTTGCAGTCAAAATGGATAAAAAATGGCTCGGGTGAACCTGACACAGGTGAAACTTCAAAATTTAAAAATGGAGTACTTGACCTTATTGATTTAAAACTTGACAGATTTAATTCAAAGATTCAATCACGCGAACAAGAAATTATTGAAGCCCTTGAAGACCCTTTAGTTAAAATAAAAATTGTGTTGACTTATACCGGCCAAGATACTTTCTCAGAACACAATCGTAGAATAATTGATGACCTGCTAGGTGAACTAAACGACCCCTCAGAGTTAGCAATATTCAATCGCTTTTCCTTAAAACAAGCACATAAATCTTTGGTGGGAATTCTTGAAGGACAACCAATCAAAGCTGACTTAATACTTTCTAATTGGGGTAAAGTAGAACAACCTTATTACGCAATTTATGGTACAATTAACGGCAACGACCTTGCTCAACTTTGGAGTGAAAATCGAGGAAGATTATTTTCAGATAATATTCGTGACTTCATTGGGTTTAGTGAAGTAAATGAAGACATCAGAGAAACAGCTTTAAAGGAACCAGAGAATTTTTATTTCTACAATAATGGAATTACTGCACTATGCCAATCTCTGAACAAAAAGCCACTTGGCGGCGGAGACAGAGCAGTTGGAATTTTTGTTGCAGAGGATTTAAAAATTGTGAACGGTGCGCAGACGGTGGGAAGTATTGGAAATGCATATGAAATAAATCCCGAGCAGGTAAACAAGCTAAATGTTTTTATTAAAATTATTTCATTAGAAAATTGTCCAGCTGATTTTGGCTTAAATGTAACTAAGAAAACAAACACTCAAAATCGAATTGACAAAAAAGATTTCGTCTCACTTGACCCTGAACAAGACAGAATAAAAACTGAACTAGCTCTTGACGGAATTATTTATCATTTAAAACGTTCTGACGAAACAATTAAGCAAGACAACCAAAACTGTTATGTTGAAGAAGTCATTACTGCTCTAGTTTGTTCTAAAGATGATATTACATTATCTGTGCAAGCTAAAAGAGAAGTTGGAAAGTTATGGGAGGATATAAGTAAAAAACCATATACGGAAATAATTAATTCATCTGTGACAGCAACTCAAGCATGGAGAGCAGTAAAAATAATGCGTGAGGTAACAAGTAGATTAAAGTTAAAAGAGAAAACAGGAATGGGAAGAGTGAAAAGTTGCTTTATTCATTCCAATAGATTTGTTTTGAATGTTGTTTTTAAAAAAGTTGGACAGCAAACTTTATCAGACTCAAACTTTGATTTCAGCACATACTTTAATAATATACTCCCTACAATAATTGATGAGGTAGCTGAAAGTACTAAAGATAAAGTTGAAGAACTATTCCCGTCTTCATTAATTCATCAAGTATTCAGAAATTTTACAAAATGCAAAGAGCTTCGGACGACAATAGAATAGTTCATGCAGCTAAAAGCACAAGTACAAGCGAGTTTCGGTGCTTTGTTGACAGGAAATTAGTAAATTGAAAAGCAATTCTTCGTAGGAAGTTTATCGGTTAAATCCCGCCCTGCTGGTAGTTGCCAGACGTTATGCACCATTGTAAGTGCGACAGAAACGACTTAACAAAATTGAATGATGACTTTTAAACAACTTTATTCAGAACTGATCTTTAAAAATATTGACAGTCGTAAGTCTGACAAAGCGAATCAAATTTTTGTAATCTTTGGACAGGCGAACCTATTAAACCTCGAGAACAAAGAGGATGTAATAGCAGACCTTGGGACATTCAATCTTGAAAAAGACGAACAGGAATTTAATAAAGAATGGTTTTCGCAGATATTCACAACACTCAACCAGACAAAAGAATATCATTTATTGTCATTTTCACAATTCAGTTATCTAATTAATTATATAGACCCTTCTTTCTTTACAGACAGAGTTGTAATGCTAAAAGATAATTTGCGACAACTTTTCCCTATCGACAAGCAGGACTATCTTGAAAAAGATGAAAAAGAAAATATTGAACTTCGTCCAGACAAATTGCCAATATATCAAGCAGAACAAGTTGCTGTTAATGGGAAATACTACTACTCTGTAAAGACACCAATAAATTCCTTTAATTCAATTGATATATTCGTAGAATCTAAAGAATTGAGCTTTTCGAATAACCAAAATTTAGAAAGCATTGATGTAAGTTCAGATCCCTATTCGCTTGATGTTTTTGTAAATGAATGTATAGAACAAAATAATTTCAAAAAGCAAGCTGTTGTAAAGTTTTATAATAAACAACCTCTTAACCCTGCAATACTTGACATTCTAAAGAAGCTAAACTCATTATTGAATAAGTTTGGCGGAACACTTTTCATACTTGAAGAATCTTCGATTAGTTCAGAATACAAAGTATGTGAAACAACTCAAGGTCTATTGAATGATTTTTGGGGAGAGAAAGCTTCATTTAGAAATATGTCGGTTTATAAAAACCCAAACATTAGTAATGAAATTTCGGAAGTATCACAAGGCCTGGTTGTAGATACAATAATCAACGAATATGAAAATTCATTGAATAACGAGCCTTGTAGAGACTTATTCTTAACTGCTCCTACAGGAGCGGGTAAATCACTATTATTTCAATTACCCGCTTTTTATGTGTCTAAAAAAGGCGATGTTACTGTTGTAGTTTCGCCTTTAATAGCATTAATGAAAGATCAAGTTAATGCGATCATTAAAGACAGAAATTATGATAAAATTGCATATATAAACAGCGAATTAAGTCTTATTGACAGAGAAAGAATAATTGAAAGTTGCAAGAGTAGTGAAATTGATATTCTCTATATGTCTCCCGAGTTATTACTATCATACGATATTACACACTTCATAGGATTCAGGCGACTTGGCTTGCTCGTAATAGATGAAGCACATCTAATTACCACTTGGGGCAGAGACTTTAGAGTTGACTATTGGTTTTTAGGCAACCATATTAGAAAAATAAGAAAATATCACAATCTGCGTTTCCCGATGGTCGCAGTTACTGCAACAGCGATTTATGGTGGCGCAAATGATATGGTATTTGACAGCATAGATAGTCTTGTAATGCACAATCCTCATATATTTATTGGGCAAGTAAAAAGAAATGATATTGAGTTCATTGTCAACAATTACGAGAAGTTTACCGTAAACTATGAATCTAATAAAATAAGCCAAACGGTCGATTTTATTAAAAAGATCAATGAACTTGGCTTAAAGGCATTAATATACACACCATACACTAGACATATTCGTCAAATTTTAGATCAACTTAATTCTGAGCAGCTAAATATTGCAGCAGGTTATTATGGCTCCTTGGATTCTATAAACAAAGAATTTGCTTATAGACAATTTAAAAGTGGCGAGCGAAAGATTATGATATCAACGAAAGCATTCGGAATGGGAGTTGATATTTCAGATATACAAGTAGTTTATCACCACGCACCTTCGGGATTATTACCCGATTACGTTCAAGAAATTGGCAGAGTTGCGAGGAAGCCTGAAATAAATGGGTTTGCAACACTTAATTATTCTTCACAAGATCAGCGATACACTAAAGCACTTCACGGAATGTCTGCTCTCAGACAATATCAACTTAAAGAGGTACTAAAGAAAATTTATAAGTCATATCTCAAAAACAACAAGAATAGAAACTTACTTCTTTCAGTTGACGATTTTGGCCATATTTTCGAGAATGCTCTCGATCTTGATCAAAAGGTATTGACAGCGTTGATGATGATTGAAAAAGATTATTTAGCTAAAAATCGATTCAATGTAATTATCGCAAGACCTAAAAAACTTTTCGTAAAAGTATTTGCACGAATATCTGATCATAACTTAAATGTGCTAACAAACAAATACGCAAATACATTTAGGCTTTTATTGAATGTCGGTAATGGTAATAATATTATTGAAATGGATCTTGACAAGTTATGGTATGAGCATTTTGTAAATATGAGTTTCCCAATCCTTAAAAGAGATTTTTATATAGGAAATCTTTTTAAAGATGATAATATTGAACTAATACCACAGCTAAAAATATCCTTTGAACGTCTTGATAGCTTCAATTCAGTTTTTCAGAAATTACAAAACCTTCTTAACACAGTTCAATCAATTTTTGCTAATAGCGGTGGTTATTTCAAACAAGATGAGTTTAAAGAAAAATTGAATAATGTTCTCCAAGATGATGAAAAATCAGAAAAACTAAGCAGATTTATTTTATCATCTTATTCTGGTCGTCTTATGCAACCAGGTGTTATTGAACCAAATGCATTTTTGCAGCAAAGAAGAAGTATTGTCGGCCTCGAATATAGAGTTTTTAACACACAATATCTTGCAAGCTTTACGGCTTTGTTAAATCGTTTAAATAATTTGTACGGTAATACTGACAGCACCACCGTTGAAAGGTATGTAACTAACAAAGAAACAAATGCGATAAACTATGTTCGACTCGGTTATTTTTTAGAAATGCTTGAATTAGCGACATTTGAAATAAAAGGCGGTGAAAATCCTATGGTTTTTGTTCGTCTTAATGACCCTAACAGAATTGAGAGAGATTCGAATAATTCTAAGTACACTAATAGCTTACTCACAAAAACTCTAGAAAGACATTATCTAAGTAATCAAATATTTGATCACTTCTTCTTGAGAAGTTTCTCAAATTCAGAACGTTGGGATTTTATTGAAGACTTCTTTTTAGGTTCGGATGTAGATTCTTTACTTGAGAATTACAAAGGTGGCGAAGCAAATAATATTGACATTATTGAATATCTTAAAAAAAAAGACTTGACTAAAATTGAGGTCGAGGAAGATTTAGAGAAAAACTCAAATATTCATATTTTTCAACCAAATTCAGAACGAATTTATTACCTAGATAATTTACTTACAATTGAAAATGAGACCAGTATAAGGACATTGAGAATTTCAGAATGGCTTCATGAAGACCCTAAGGCTTTAGATAAAACCCGTCGTAAACACAATATCAAAATCAACAGGGAGATTTTTGATATACTTGTTTCCAAGCTAAGAGCCAATCATCCAGAATATTTTAGAGATGCGCTTGGTCTAAATGCTACTATTGAGTTTAAAGGATATGATAGGCCAGTTAAAGCAATTATTCCTTATAAGAATAATCCTGTTGAGTTTTACAAATGGTGGTGTATAAACCAAGATCTTGTACATATGGCATTAGCTGAAAAGATTATACTATTTGACAAAGTATCAATGGAAGATCAAAACGTAATTAAAAGAGAACATAAAATAATGAGAACCAAATAATAACGGTGCATAATCGAGTAGACGGCTCCGCCCATAGTTAGCTGACGGAGTGCGCCATTTAAAAAATACCAACAATTTTTATACGTTTAAAACATGCCTTTGGACCTGAAAATTATAAATCCGGATTACTTTAGCAACTATGAAGCGCAACTGAAGGTTGATGTGGAAAATAGGTTTGCGGCGCTGAAAAAGCAGATAATGGATTCCATCCCTCAAAAAAGGATGGAATCCATTTTGTCATTGAGGTAATTGATATTTTAGAAATCAACACGATGCCTGTTTTTGAACTTCAACAAATCTAAAAACCATGGATAATCAATCAGAAATATTGTTTTATACCGCCGAAGATGGCAAAACTAAACTTCAGGTAAGGCTTGAAGACGATACAGTTTGGCTGACACAAAAACAAATTGCAGAATTGTTTGACAAAGGTCGGGTAACAATTACAGAACACATTAAAAATGTTTTTACTGAGGGAGAATTAAGTGAAGATTCAGTATGTCGGAAATTCCGACATACTGCCGACGATGGCAAGATTTATGATACGCAATATTATAACCTCGATGTGATTATTTCTGTCGGTTATCGTGTGAAATCGCTGAGAGGCACGCAGTTTCGTATATGGGCAACACAACGGCTAAAAGAATACATCGTTAAGGGTTTTGCCTTAGACGATGAACGATTAAAGCAGGGAGGTAAAAATACGCGCTATTTTCAGGAATTGCTTCAACGCATCCGGGATATCCGAAGCAGTGAGCGGAATTTTTACCAACAGGTGACCGATATTTACGCGACGAGTACCGACTACAATCCCAAAAATGAATTGACTCAAAAATTCTTTGCAACCGTGCAAAACAAAATGCATTATGCTGTACACGGTCAAACGGCTGCCGAATTGATAAATAACCGCGCTGACAGCACAAAACCATTGATGGGATTGGTAAACTTTAAAGGCGATTATATAACAGCTCAAGATGTAAAAATAGCAAAGAACTATCTGACAGAGAAGGAACTCAATCAACTGAACCTAATTGTGTCACTTTATCTTGATTTTGCCGAGTTGCAAGCTTTAAATGAACGACCTATGAAAATGGCAGAATGGATTGCAAAACTTGATCAGTTTTTGTCATTAAGCGAAAAAGAGCTATTGCAAAATGCAGGTAAAGTAAGAGCAGAAGAAGCCGCAAGAAAGGCTGGTGATGAATTTGAAAAATACAGGACAGACCGCCTAAAAAATCACATTTCTGACTTTGACAAAGCAATAAAGGCACTGGAAAACAAGACTTTAAAGGACTAACTCTGCCAAAGATATGTGAACCAATTCTGGACAAACAAATGAATAATTGAAGTTTTATGGCAGCACTTTTAATTTGTCTTTTCCCTTTAGGCTTTTAACTTTACCATTCTATTTGAAAACCTAAACCAAACCGATATGATTCGCAAATTGCAATTCTTTTTACTTGCCTTTTTCTGTGTCTTTTTTCTGAAAGCACAGCCGGCCAAGCAATTTACTCCCGGCGAAATCTGGAACGACAACAACGGCAAACATATTAACGCGCACGGTGGAGGAATCCTTTTCCACAAAGGTGTTTATTACTGGTATGGCGAGCACAAAATAGCCGGAAAGATTGGCAACACCGCACAGGTTGGCGTTAACTGCTACTCGTCGAAAGATTTGTATAACTGGAAAGACGAAAGCATTGCCCTGAAAGTGGATGAGACCAATCCGGAAAGCGACATTACCAAAGGCTGCATTCTCGAACGCCCCAAAGTGATTTACAACGCCAAAACCAAAAAATTTGTGATGTGGTTCCACCTCGAACTGAAAGACAAAGGATATTATGCAGCACGCAGTGGAGTGGCATTGAGCGATAAACCCGAAGGTCCGTTCACTTTCCTGAAAAGCTTTCGGCCAAATGCCGATTTCTGGCCGGTCAATGTTCAGCCTTGCCACAAAAAGCCGGTTGCCGACTGGGTAAAACCGGGTTATTGTGGCGGAAAAGGTTGTCTGCCTGCCCCGGTTGATTCGGTGAACCTGCTTGGCCGCGATTTCAAAGGCGGTCAAATGGCCCGCGACATGAATTTATTCGTTGACGACGATGGTTCGGCTTACCACATATATTCTTCAGAAGAAAACAGCACCCTGCATATTTCGAGACTCAGCGATGATTATCTCTCTTACTCCGGAGAATATTTCCGTGTATTTATTGGTCGCTACATGGAAGGTGCAGCTATGTTTAAACGCGCTGGAAAATATTACATCATTGCCTCTGATTGCACAGGTTGGAATCCCAATGCAGCGCGTTCAGCCGTTGCCGACGAAATATTCGGAACCTGGACTGAACTCGGAAATCCGGCAGTTGGCAATGATTCGGAGCTGACTTTTCATTCGCAAAGCACTTATGTACTGAAGGTTCAGGGTAAAAAAGACAGTTACATTTTCATGGGCGACCGCTGGACACCGGATAATCCGATCGATGGTCGTTACGTTTGGCTTCCGATTACCTTCGAAAATGATGTGCCGAAATTGTACTGGAAAGATGCCTGGTCCTTCGACAATCTCAGGAACCAAGACAACAAAACTAAGACCTTGAAATAATGGGATAGCCCTGAAAGGGCGGCATATATCAGCACAGGGCTTCGACGTGAGTTCAGTCGAAGGGCAACGCCCTGTGGAAATGAAAATAATAGCACCAGAGGTGCGAAATATTGGTAGAAAACAGCACTGGAGATTATTCTCCGTCCGTGAAGTAAGATTGATCAAAGCAAAAATCCTGTTTCGGACGGAATGGCTCGAACCTTAAAAAAATGAAACGATAGAATTTGAAAAATATCGAATATCGAGCTATCCTTTGCCCCCAAGTACTCTGGGCTTTAGGCAACAGACATGAAGGCCAACAATGACAGGGCTAAAGCCCAAAACAAATAATAAATTCACCAATCCGTCACATGAATGTGACGGCAAAGGATAACGCACTGATCATCAATTTGACCAATACAAACTTTTTAAAATAACAAACCATGAAAAAACTCTTTTTTACCCTTCTGATTCTTTTTGCATTTAGCGCCACCATGTTCGGTAAAATCATGCTGCCCTCAATTTTTGCCGACAACATGGTTTTGCAACAAAACTCCGAGGTAGCCATCTGGGGCTGGTCCGATCCGGGCGAAACTGTCAAAATTGTAGTCAGTTGGAACAGCAAAGACACGGTAAAAGTGAAAGCCGGCAATACTTCGGCATGGAAAACCACCATCAAAACCATTACTGCCGGGGGCCCCTACTCTATCCGGATTTTGGGAAACAGCAAAGTTGAACTGAAAAATGTGATGCTGGGCGAAGTCTGGATTTGCAGTGGCCAATCGAACATGGAATGGAGTGTAAACCACAAAATTATGAACGGCGAAGAAGAAGCCGCCAGGGCTACCAATACGAATATCCGGATTTTCCATGTGCAAAAGATTGGAGCAGAATTACCGCAACAAGACTGCTACGCAACCTGGTCGGTTTGTTCTCCTGAAACCATGCGGTCAACCAGTGCAATAGGGTATTTCTTTGCCCGCGAAATCCAGCAAAAGCTGAATGTTCCTGTTGGCATTATCGTTTCGGCCTGGGGCGGAACTCCTGCTGAAGTATGGATCGAAAAAAGCCGCATCGAAAACAATCCGGTTCTGAACAGACATAAATACAACGAGCGTTTCGACTGGTGGCCCGGAATTTCAGGAGCGCTGTACAATTCGATGATCGCACCTATTGTTCCCTATGGAATTGCTGGCGCTATCTGGTATCAGGGCGAATCGAACTGCGGAAACTATCAGATTTATTCTCAATTGATGAAAACGCTAATTGAAAACTGGCGAGCCGATTTCAAAAAAGAATTTCCATTTTATCTGGTTCAAATTGCGCCATACGATTACGGTGACAAAGGAACTTCGGAATATCTGCGCGAACAGCAGGAACTGATTACCAGAACCATTCCAAACACCGGGATGGTCGTAGTGTCTGATTTGGTTGACAACATCAAAGACATTCACCCGAAAAACAAAATAGATGTTGGAAAGCGCCTGGCCAATTTTGCCCTTGCCGAAACCTACAAACAAAACATGGGGACATACAAAAGCCCGTCATTTCAATCCATGCAAGTTGAAAAAGAAAAGCTTCGTATCAGTTTCAGCAATGCTACAACAGGATTGAAATCAACAGGAAAAACTCCTGTCAAATTTCTGATTTCCGGTGAAGATCAAAAATTTGTACCTGCGACCGCCAAAATTGAAGGAAGCACAGTTATTCTTTCATCCAAACTGGTAAAAACTCCGGTCGCAGTCCGTTTCTGTTTCGACGACACTTCCATGCCCGATGTTTTCAGCACCGAAGGCTTGCCATTGGCGCCTTTCAGGACGGACAAGTGGTAATTTCCTCATATAAAAAAACCACATAGACACATAGAAAACAATAGAAAACTCAAAAAACTATGTGTCCTATGTGTCTATGTGGTTCAATACAAATTTTACCTGAATGAAAATATGAAACAACTTATCTTCATTTTCCTGATCCTGTTTTCCGGAACATTTCTTTTCACAGGCGGAGGATGGGTGGGTGGATATGCGAACTGATACCGGTAAAAGATGCCGATCATTCGTGCGACTGGCCGGTGAGCAATCCCAACTTTTTTCCTACCTTGCAACGCATGACTGAATTTTTGAAAGAACAGAAAATACTCTGATATGAAATCAAAAAGCTTTTATCAACTTTTCTTACCGGCATTTCTCCTCATTATGCTTACGAACTTCCAGTTAACCGCTTCCACCTTTTATGTTGATTCACAATCAGGCAACGATTCCCATCCGGGAACTCGGGAACAGCCTTTTCAGACCATCGAAAAGGTAAATTCGCTGAAACTTCAGCCGGGATATTCGGTATATTTCGCCGGAGGACAAACTTTTAACGGAACACTCCGGTTAAAAAGTCTGACTGGTACAAAAGACCAGTCTATCATCATCGGTTCGTTTGGCAATGGTCGTGCGATCCTGAATGGAGGAAGCGACACTGCAGTCCAGGCTGACAGTTGTTCATGGCTTCAGATTAAAAACCTGATTTTAACCGGAAACGGACGGCTTTCCAAAAACAGAGGCAGTGGGGTGGAATTACGGCATGTTCAAAATTGCCGGATCGACAGCATCGAAGCCAAAGGTTTTTTTTGGTCAGGCGTAAAAGCGGTAGGTGGTCAGAACCTTCGGATAACCCATGTTTATGCCCACGACAATGGTTTTTCGGGCATCAATGTAGAGTCTGACGGGCAAGATTCCGGAGGCCTGGAAGGTTCGGGACAAAAGACTCTCCACAATTTGTACATAGCCAATTGTGTGGCTGAAAATAATCCGGGTTGTCCGGAAGTTAAAGAAAACCACTCAGGAAACGGTATTCTTATCGGAGGTGTAACCAATGGAACCATTGAATATTGTGAGGCCATGAACAACGGTTGGGACATGCCCCGCGAAGGAAACGGGCCGGTGGGAATCTGGGCCTACCAGAGCGATAGCATCACCATTCAATACTGTTATTCACACGACAATAAAACTTCAGCAACAGGAAAAGACGGCGGTGGATTCGATTTCGATGGCGGAGTTACCAACTCGGTCATGCAATTTAATTTATCAGCCAACAACGAAGGAGCCGGATACGGGTTGTTTCAATATTACGAGGCTTCCGCCTGGAAAAATAACATCATCCGCAACAACATCAGTTTCAACGATGGTCGCAAAAACGGACAAGCCGGATTCCTGATGTGGATTGCACCGGGTTCACCAGAACTCATGTCGGATTGCGAGATTTATGAAAATACGGTGGTGAACGAGTACGGCCATGCGGTGAGTTTTGAGCCTGGCGATTATCCGGGATTCAATTTCAGGAACAACATTTTCATAATTACCAACAAATTTGCTTCAATAGTTCATGGAAATTATTCAGGAGCAACATTCGAAAACAATCAAGCCTGGTCAACCAGTCAGAAAGTTCCATTTGCTTTTCCTGAAGTCAGACAGGTCACTCCGTCTGATCCGGGGATAAACATTCCGGCAACAGATAAACCTCATAACTAAACTTACTAACATGAAAAACCCGATGATTTTCAACAAAACCTACCAAAAACAGAAGCAATTTAATACCGGATTTCTGTTTCTTTTTGCTTTGGTATTATTCGTTTCATGCAGCACACAAAAACCTGATTTCAGTCAGAGGGAACAAGATTTTGATTCCGGATGGAAATTCAACCGTGGCGATGTTTCGGGTGCGGAATCGGCAACCTTCGACGATTCGCAATGGCGAACCCTTGACCTTCCACACGACTGGAGTATTGAAGATTTACCGGCAACTGAAGGGAAAAAGCAGATTGGCCCGTTCTCAGAAGACAGTCCCGGCAAAGGCTCGACCGGAAATGTGATGGGAGGAATTGGCTGGTATCGCAAAACATTCACACTCGACAAATCTTCGGAAGGCAAAAAAGTGCAAATCCTGTTCGATGGTGTTTACATGAACTCCGAAGTTTGGATCAACGGCCAGTCGCTTGGCGTTCACCCTTATGGTTACACTTCCTTTTATTACGACCTCACTCCGTATCTAAAACCTGAAGGAGAGCCAAACCTGATGGCCGTAAAAGTGAACAACAGCGGTAAAAACAGCCGTTGGTACAGTGGATCGGGCATTTACCGCCACGTAAACCTGATTGTGACAGACAAAGTGTACATTCCGGTTTGGGGAGTTTCGGTAAACACTCCGGAAGTCAGCGCAGAAAAAGCCGTTGTAAAATTCAATATTAACATTGTCAACGAAACAAAGGAATCGGGTAAATTAGTGGTAACTACGCGAATTATCCTTCCAAATCAGCCGGAGAATATTAAAGCGATTACAACCATCGATCCGTTTGAAAAAGGCGGTGCCGAGCAAGTTTTAGGAATAAATCATCCCAAGCTTTGGTCGCTCGAATCGCCTTATTTGTATCAGGCTGTTAGCGAAGTCAGTTTTAATGGCAAAGTGGTCGATCAGCAAACCACCACTTTTGGAATACGTTCCATCGAGTTCAGCGCCGAAAAGGGTTTTTTGCTGAATGGCGAAAAAGTGCTTTTGAAAGGCGGTTGCATGCACCACGACAATGGCCCGCTGGGTTCGGCCGCAATCGACCGTGCTGAAGAACGCCACGTTGAGCTGATGAAAAAGTTCGGGTTCAACGCCATCCGTACCAGCCACAATCCGCCATCGCGCCAGTTTCTGGATGCCTGCGACCGGTTGGGCATTTTGGTCATTGACGAATCGTTCGACCAGTGGCAGCGTCCTAAAAATCCCGAAGATTACAACCTCTATTTCGACGAGTGGCATCAGCGCGATGTGGAAGCAATGGTTTTGCGCGACCGCAATCATCCATCGGTAATCGTCTGGAGTATTGGCAACGAAATCAAAGAAAGGGCCGATTCTGCCGGATTGCTGATCACCAAAAATTTAAGCGAAATCATCAAAAAGCTGGATCAGACACGACCGGTAACCGCTGCCATCTGTTCATTCTGGGATAATCCGGGGAAAACATGGGAATATGCGCAACCCGCGCTGGAATTGCAAGATGTAGCCGGATACAATTACCTGTGGCGCGAGTATGAAAACGATCACAAAAAATATCCTGAAAGGATGATGATCGGCACCGAATCGATAGCAAAAGAAGCCTTCGAGAACTGGCAGATGGTTGAAAAGTACCCGTATATTTTGGGCGATTTTATCTGGACTTCGATGGATTATCTGGGCGAAGCGGGCATTGGACATTCGCTGATCGCTACCCCGGATACCAAACCTCAATTCTCGCCGGGATGGCCATGGTACAATGCCAATTGCGGCGACATCGACATTTGCGGCTTCAAAAAACCACAGTCGTATTACCGTGATGTGGTATGGAAAATCAGCAATCTTGAAATGGCTGTCCACGCTCCCATCCCTTCAGGAATGAAAGAACTGGTAAGTATGTGGGGCTGGCCTGATGAGCAACAAAGCTGGAACTGGGCGGGCAGCGAAGGCCAAAAGCTTCAGGTGAATGTGTATTCCAATTATCCTGAAATCAGGTTGGAACTAAACGGGAAAGTGATCGGCACCAAACCAGTTTCAGCAGAAAGTAAGTTGACCGCCGCATTTGATGTACCCTACGAAGCCGGTGAACTGAAAGCAATTGCGCTGAAAGATGGCAAAGAAATAGAATCCAAAATCCTGAAAAAAACTGGTCAACCAGCAAAAATCCGTTTAACAGCCGACCGTTCGGAATTAAAGGCAAGTCGCAACGACCTTTCGTATGTAACTATTGAGATAACCGACGTAGCTGGAAATCTGGTTCCCGATGCAACACTTCCTGTTCAGTTTTCAGTATCAGGAGAAGGTGAATTGGCTGCTGTTGAAAACGGCAATCCATTGGATATGAAAAGCTTCAGGAAACCACAAGTTAATAGTTACAAAGGGAAATGCCTGGTAATTTTGCGTCCGAACGGAACTTCAGGAGAAATTAAACTGAAAGCTGAATCAGCAGGACTGTCAGTAACTGAGTTAATTATTCTGACAAAATAATCTGACACTAAACCAATTTATTCTCAATTAACTTTTTATCAAGGGAAGGGTGAAATGGAAGGTGCTGCCTTTGCCCTTGAAACTTTCTACACCAATTTCACCGCCTTGTTTTGTCACAAATTCTTTGACAAGAATTAGTCCCAAACCGGTACCAGATTCATTATTAGTACCATAGGTGCTGGTGTGTTTCTCAATTTTAAACAATTGCTCCTGAATTTCAGGGCTAAGTCCAACACCATTGTCGGTAACTTTTACAATTGCGAATTCATCAATTGTTTCTGCTGTTATAAGTACCTTGCCTCCCGTGTTGGTAAATTTCAGTGCATTGCTTATCAGGTTACGCATGATGGCATCGAGCATATTTTTGTCAGCATAAACAACCAATTCAGTTTCAGAAAATAAAAAGCCCAGCTCAATATTTTTCGTATCGGCCGTCTCTTTGAATAAATTAATCACATTGTTGAAAGCGTCCTCTAATAAAATTTTCTGAGGCTTAAATTCAATAACCCCGCTTTGCGACCGCGACCATTGCAAAAGGTTGTCCAACAGTTCATACAGATTTTTTGCCGAGGTATTTATTAGGTTGATTATTTCAAGTTTTCTTTCATCGTCCCATTCTTTAAAGTTTTCTTCGAGCAAATCGGTAAAACCTAGAACAGCATTAAAAGGGTTTTTTATGTCGTGTGCAATAATTGAAAAGAATTGGTCCTTCGTGGCATTAAGTTCATGCAATTCACTGTTCACTTTTATCAGCGACTCTTTTTGCGCCAATAATTCTACACTCTGCTCTTCTATTTGTTCCTGTCTTTCCTCAAGCAACGAATTGGTTTGACTAAGTTCTTCAGCCTGATTGGTCAATATTGCGTTCATCTTCAGCAAGTCAGAAGTTTTTTGAGCTACTAATTTTTCAAGCATTATCTTCTGATTTTTAAAATATTGTATTCGCGAATAAAAACCAGACCCAATAATGAAAATTATTAATAAAGCTGCAATGAGCCTGAACCACCATGTTTCCCACCAGGGAGGGAGAATTATTATTTTGATTGAAGTTCCTTCTTCGTTCCAAACGCCATCGCTGTTCGAGGCTTTTACCCGGAAAGTATATTCCCCAGGGTCAAGGTTGGTATAATTGGCTTCACGTTTGATGCCGCACTGAACCCATTCAACATCAAAGCCTTCCATCATATAAGCATAACTATTCTTTTCAGGTGCTGTATAATCCAGCGCTATAAAATCGAATGTAAAGTAATTTTCCCTGTAAGTTAGCACCAATTCGCTGGTTTCACTTATATCATTGGCTATAAGAACCCGGCCATTGAATTGTTCATTTATTTCAACCGGTTTGTTGAATATCTTCAATTTGGTAATAACAACAGGAGGTTTGTTTTGATTATGGCCATAAATTATCTGCTCGGGATAAAACGAATTAAAGCCATCGGGCCCACCAAAAAACATTTCACCGTCTTTGGTTTTTATCGCCCAACTTTTTAAACTCGTGTTTTGCAAACCATCATTTTGATCAAAAACAACGACTTCTTTTGTTTCCGGGTTAAACGTTACAAGGCCTTTGTCAGTTGCCAGCCATAAATTATTTAGGTCGTCAACCAGGATAGAAGTTACTGAGTTGCCTGGAAATCCATCTTTTGTTGAATAATTCGTGAATTTGCCCGTCGCCAATTCCAGTTTATCGATACCTGATCCGTATGTGCCAAACCACAAATTACCTTCATTATCTTCTTTTACACAATAAACATCATTGCTGCTGAAACTATTCCTGTTTTCACGATGTACCAAATTTCGGAATTTAATATCAGGTGGTGGTCCTGAAAAATCATATGCCTTCAAATCAATTATACTTACTCCCTGATTACTGGTAATATAAAGGTTTTGGTTACTGTCTTCATATATTTGCCTGATTGAATTATTGCATAAACTGGCTGAATCACCTTCTGCTGATGTATAATGATAGAAGCGTTCAGTTTTTCGGTCAAACAAATCAAGCCCACTGTTTAGCGTGCCTACCCACAAGTTATTTTTACTATCTTCAAAAACATACCAAACATTTCTGTCGGAAACTGAATATGGGTTGGCCGGAGCAGGATAAAAAGCATCAAATTTGCCATTTTTCATTCTGGCCAATCCGCCATGATAGGTACCCATCCACAAGGCACCCTTATGATCTTCACAAATTGATATTACAGCGTTGCTGCTTAACGAATTGGGATCGGAAGGATTGTCTTTGAAATTCGAAAATTCACCCGTTTTCCTGTCAAGTTTATTTAAACCTCCCCCGTCAGTTCCTATCCAGATTTCACCTGTTTTACTTTCAGCGAAACTTAGTGTATTATTATTGCTTAGTTTGCCGGGAATATTCGGGTTACTAAAATACCGTTTGAATTTTAATTTGCCGGGACTATATTTGTTGACTCCAATGATAGCGCCTACCCACATTGATCCGGTTTTATCCTGATAAATACAATTTAGTTTATTCGTATTTAACGAATATGGATCAAACTTGTCTGACCGACTATAGCTAAATCGTCCTGTCTTTTTATTAAATATGCTTAGACCTTCCGAATTTCTGTCACCAATCCAGATTAATCCATCTCTATCTTCAGCAAGAGCCGATAAAACTCTGCCTTTTGGACCCGTATTGGTGCCGTTTGGTTTGTATAACCTGAAATCATCCTTCCCTCTGTCCCATACCAACAATCCGTTATCTTCAATGCTTATAAAAAAATCACCGTCACTATCTTTGAACAAACCTTTACGTTTATTGCTGAAATTCTTAACTTCAGGATGATCAATTTGCTTTAGAAGAAATTTATTTTGTTGATTATCAAAATAGAAAAGCTTATTGCTTTGACTGGCTACCCAAATTTTATTATTCTCATCCTCAATAAATGAAAATACATTGTTTTTTAATGTCGGATCAACATCATCCTCCTCCAGCAAATACAATTCTGCATCAATAATGGTATTGGAAATGAGCGGATTGTCATAAATTTTAAACCGAAAAATCCCCATGGTTGGAGATGAAGCCCACAAAAAACCATTGCTGTCAATAATGCATGCATACAGGAAAAAATTATTTATTATTGCTCCGTTTACCCGTATTGCCTTTCTCGAAAAGCTATCTTTTTTTCTATCATAAACACACAAGCCATTGCTCGTCATTACCCAGATATTGCCCAGCGAATCTTCAACCAAAGCAGTTGCGCCGCTGCCGGGAATAGAGGTACTGTCTTTAATTTCGGAATAATATGTTTTAAAATTGATCCCGTCAAAACGGTTTAACCCATTTGCGGTTCCAATCCAGATAAATCCCTTGCTATCATGAAAAATTGCATCAATATATCCATTTGACAGGCCATCGTTGGTAGTATATTGGTCGAATTCAATATTGTCTGACTGGCCGAATGAATTGGCGGAAATAAGAAATAAAAACAAAAAATAAAGTAACAGCAACCGCTGCTTTCCCTGCCTCATGATTTTCTGAATATAATTCAGTTTACTATGGTAAATAATTCTTGCGGAAGTTATAAAAAATGATTGATATAATTATAAAATTCCAATTTATGATTTTGCTTGCAATTCAAAGAATTATAACAAACAGGACGAGCCCGAAAAAAGGGTTCGTCCTGTTTCTTTAAATCATTAATAATTCGTTCTAGTGATGGCCTTCAAATTTAAACGACACCTTCACTTTAGTACGGTAACTTTCAATTTTGCCATCTTTTATGGTCAGATCCATAGAAATAACTTCAGCAATACGAAGTTCGCGCAAAGATTCGGAAGCTTTGGAAACAGCATTTTCAGCAGCTTTTTCCCATGATTCGGCGCTTGAACCTACTAATTCAATAATTTTGTAAACACTGTTCGGCATAATGGTCTCCTTTCGTTTTTGAATTTACAGCATGTACAGAATATCTATGTTTAGGGTTGCGTAAAATTGACTGTTTGACAATAGGTTTTGGCTTTTTATACCAATATTATTATTACGAATTACTCAATCCATTGAGTAAAATTACTCAGCATATTGAGTAATTTGCTAACGCACTGACAATGTGAGATATGAAAATCGAATTTATTTTACTTTTTCACTCTTTCAGAATCACTACTCGTTTTACCTAAACAAATCAAACTATTTTCAGCAAACCCATAACCTGCACCCTATTTTTTCTATTTTTATCTCCCGAAAAAAATCCAAAAACCCACAAATCATGGAACTTCATGAACTGATCAAAAAGCAAAAAACGAAACTTCAAAAATCCCTAAACAAGCCTGAACTGGCTTTGGGCGAAATCATGTTCAACAACAACGATTGCCAGGTGTTGTCGCAATCGGCAGTTCGTTTTGAGTTATTTGTGGATACTGGTGATTCGAAGTCTCCAAAGGAATGTTCGCTTGACATTGAAGATGAAGATCTGATCCCTACGATAAATGGAGAGCGTTCGGGATGGGAAAGAGTTTCGTATGCCTGCCTGCTCGAAGTCGAAAATGAACTGAAGTTCCTCGACCCCAAAGAACCGGTCGAGCATAAAAAATACACCCGCGAAGGGATGATCAAACGTGTTTTGATGGAACGTCGTCAAAAATCGGATAAAGCAAAATACCGCATGAAATGGGCCTCAAACATTTTCGGCGACCACATCCTGACCAACGAAAACAGTGTTAAGTATAAAATCTTTCTACGCGACTTCGAAAACGAAACGGGATACAGCGACAGCATGGATTCGCGCCTAAACAAGCTGGGAACAACCAAGCACATCATGTTTGCCTTTCAGCAACTGAAAGAAAACAAGGCTCTTTTTGGCCAACTGGACAAAACCTGCCCGTTTATCGAGATTTTTTGTGACCCTGTGAACGACTACAAAATAAGCTGGTTTTACCCACACCCGCTGCCAATCGACGAACAATTACTGATTTCCAGATATTTCAAAAAGGCAACTAATATTGAGGATGACGACCTGAAATATTTCCTGAACTTTTTGGAAGAATCGGCTGATTTCCCAATGATCCATATCCGGCCTGAAGTTCGTGAAAAAGTAGAAAAAGTTTATGAACAAGACATGCTGGATGAGCTGCGGAAGGATTGGAACCCTGACTTCACCGGAATCCAACTTGATCTGTTTCCCTACCAGAAAGAAGGAATAGAATTCGCCCTGTTCCGCAAAGCAGCCATCATTGCCGATGAAATGGGGCTGGGTAAAACAGTTCAGGCCATTGGTACTGCCCTGCTAAAAAAGCAGGTATTCGGGTTCAAAAAAGTATTGATAGTTTGCCCGGCTTCACTCAAAAGCCAGTGGAAAAAAGAAATCGAAAAATTCAGCAGCGAAAAAGCGTTAATTGTGGAAGGCCTTCCCAGTGACCGGGAAAAACAGTACCTTGATATGGAGCATCTGTTTTTCATCGTCAACTACGAAACCATCCTGCGCGATCAATTGGCCATCAACAAAGCAGGGATTGACCTGCTTATTCTGGATGAAGCACAACGGGCAAAAAACTACGAAACAAAAACAGCTTCATCAATCAAACGGCTCGATTCCAAGCATGTGTTGATCATTACCGGTACGCCAATCGAAAACCGGCTGATCGACATTTTTTCGATTGTAAGCATCCTCGATCCCCAATTTTTCGGCCCGCTTTGGGAATTCTCATACCAGCACTGCCTGTTCGACCCAGAGCGGCCCGACAAAATAAACGGTTATTACGACCTGCAAAAACTCAACCGTAAGTTGGAAAAAATCCTGATCAGGCGCGAGAAACGAAAGGTACTTGATCAGTTGCCCAATGTTCAGCAAACCAATATCCCCGTTAACCTTTCGCCATTGCAAGCCGACTACCATGCAAGTTATGCGCATGGAATAGCTACCATTATCCGGAAAAAATTTTTAACGCCATTCGACTTGCAGAAATTGCAATTGTTACTGGCAAGCATGCGAATGGTTTGCGACTCGACCTACCTGATTGACGAAGAAACCAACGAGTCGCCCAAACTAGATGAACTGAAATACATTTTGCTTGAAAAACTGGATGTCCCGAATTCTGAGCGGAAAATCATCATTTTTTCGGAATGGGTGAAAGTCCACAAACTGATAGGCAAGATGTTACGCGACAATGACATTGGGTTTGCCGAACTTAACGGTTCAGTTCCAGTTAAACTTCGTGGCGAGCTCATCAAAAAATTTGAAACCAATCCTCATTGCAAGATTTTCCTTTCGACCGAAGCCGGTGGTTCAGGATTAAACCTTCAGGTAGCTGATACGCTGATCAACTTTGAACTTCCGTGGAACCCGGCCAAAAAGAACCAGCGTATTGGCCGGATAGATCGGTTGGGACAGAAAAGCAACAAACTCACCATCTTCAATTTCATTACCCGAAATTCGATCGAACAGCAAATTGCATCAGGGTTGTTGATCAAACAAAGCCTTTTCGATGGAGTACTCGACAGTTCAAGTACTACCAATTATGTTGATTTCTCGAGCAAAGGACGTTCGCAGTTCATCCAGCAGCTTGAAGAATTTATTACTGAAACGGAAAAAGTGGCATTGGAAGATGATATTGAAAAAGTAATTGCTTCTGAAAATATTCCTGAAAATTTATCTGAAGTATTGCTTCAACCAGATGAGCTTGACCTTTCCGAAGGACTGTCTGAATCAGAACCTGAACCAATTCGGGAAAGTCAAACCCCATCGCCGCAAACAGTTGCTGAAGAAAAAGCGCAGGAAATTGAGCAAGTGATGAACAATGGCATGCAATTCCTTGCCGGTTTGTTTAAAATGTCAACCGGGAAAGACCTCGGTTTGAGCGGTCAATCTGTCGAAATCAATAAAGAAACCGGCGAGGTTATCATGAAATTCAAATTGCCTGTTTAATGGCAGTGATATTTATTCATGCCAGTCAGCTAAACAGTCGGCAAAGGATAAAGCTCATTAGATGACAGTTGCGATATCCTTTGCCGTCACATTCATGTGACGGGCATAATGAAAATAAATTTTTGGGCTTTAGCCCTGAAAGATTTACTCGAAAAAATGATTCATTTCACGGGAACCAATTTTACAACAATTCCCGGACTTTCCGTAGCTACATAAATGTACCCATCGGGACTCATCGTCACATGGCGCACCCGGCCAGCGTTTTCAAGTAATTTCTCTTGTTCAGTAACTTTACCATTTTCCAAACGAACACGTTCGAGGTATTTAAAGCTAAGCGAACCACTCAGGATATCGCCTTTCCAGCCCGGATAACGGTTGCCGGTTACAAATTTCATACTGCTTGGGCCAATGGATGGGGTCCATTGAAAAACAGGCTGTTCCATTCCTGCTTTGGCTGTTTCTTTGGTAATGATTGTACCGTCGTAATTAATTCCAAAAGTGATCACCGGCCATCCGTAATTGTTGCCCTTACCCACCAGGTTAATTTCGTCGCCACCACGTGGCCCATGTTCGTTGTTGTAAATCCGGCGGCTCACCGGATGAATGTCGATTCCCTGTGGATTGCGGTGCCCAAAGGAGTAAATAGTTGGCATGGCTCCCGGAGTCTTGACAAATGGATTATCCGGCGGGATGCGGCCATCGTCAAAAATGCGGTGTATTTTACCACAATGATTGGTCAAAGTTTGAGCATTCGTTTTCTCGCCGCGTTCGCCAACCGAAAAATATAGATATCCCTGATCGTCGAATACCATCCGGCACCCAAAATGTACACCGCTCGTTGTATTTGGCATGGCTTTAAATAATTCCTGCTGTTCAACCAACTGGTTATTTTTCAGTTTAGCCCTGAAAATAGCAGTGTTCCCTCCTACCCCGTCGGGAGCTTTCTTTGAATAAGAAATGTATATCCAACCATTTTCTTTGTATTTCGGATGCAGAACGACATCCATTAATCCACCCTGACCCAATGCCAAAACTTCAGGCACTCCTGAAATGATTGCTTTTAATTTGCCGCCGCTGAAACGGAACAATTGTCCGCTGCGTTCGGTCACCAGTATATCGCCGTCAGGTAAAAAAGCGATTCCCCACGGAACATCGAGCCCTTTGGCGACCGTATCAATCCGGAAAGCCTGATGTTTGGAACGGACCACTGCCGGAAATTTAACTGCTACTGTAGCTTCCTTTTTGTCTTTCATCTCCAGTATATAATCCGAAATAGCTTTCATCTCAGCTTGGGTAAATGCTTTTTCGAACGATGGCATCCCCAAAACAGGCAAACCGCTTCGGATAACTCCAGTCAGATCGCCGCCAGCTTTAAAAGCTTCCCAGGTATTTCCGGCAAAACGTTCCATTTTAGTGCCATGACAACCTGCACAATATTTCAGGAAATTGTCTTTGGCCGAAAGTTGACTGGCAGAAGATTGGATTTCAACTCCTGTCGGAGTGGTTTCCGGAGAAAGCAGTGAAATGCCTGCTGTCACTAAAAGTGGAAGAATAAAAACAGATAAAAATTTCATTGTTGGATTAAGTTTTAATGTTGTAGCTTCTGAAACACATTAAACCAATAATTTGTTTCAAATTTTCCTGACAAAAAGTAAGCTAGCTTTAATGAATTCGCAGTTTGATTATTGTTGTTAAATTTTTTTATTTCAGCTTTGAACTAAAATTTCAGATAGATTCGTAAAAAGAACGCAAAGTTTTATTCTTTTATAAATGAAATCATCAAAATGGAGAATCTGATACAGATATTGTTTTTTCTGAAAGACCTTCGTAAAGGAGTTGTCGGTAATCTCTCGGGAGAAACTTCGGTAGAAAATGATGTTGCACCCGGAACCGTACAATTCGATTTACCTGCCATCCTGAAAGCAGCACGGAAAGCAGGAATCAAGCATTATTTCATTGAGGATGAAAGTCCTGTTTATTACAAAAAGGTACCGCAAACAATGGCATATCTGTAAAGTCTGAGGTACTAAATTCTTAAAAATGATCTATCTGTTTCTTATACTTTTCAATATTATTGGGCTCTCAAATCCTGATAAGGAGTTGATTTGTCATTATACTAAAAACCCAATAAAAATTGATGCCCGGTTGGACGAAAAGGAATGGGAATCTGCCAGATCAGTTACGTTGCAAGACTCCAGGGAAAGATCGGATACTAAAGCGATAATCCGCACTCTTTGGGACGAACAGAATTTATACCTTGCATTTCAGGTTCAGGATAATGATTTACGTGCTAAACAAAGCGTTCTGGATCATCCGCAACTATATCTGGACGACATGGTCGAATTTCTGATAGATACCGGAAATGATAAAGATTCCTGCTGGAATGTGGATGATGTGATCTATCACATTAATATTTTAGGCCAAAAAAAAGATGACCGGGGAACTGAAAATTGCATGACAAACCCTGGATGGAATGGTAGTGCCAGATATGCAGTTCATCTGTTTGGAACATTAAATGACACGACAGATACAGATATCGGTTATGATCTGGAAATAAGCATTTCATGGAAAGAACTTGAAACAAAACCAGTATCTTTAAGCGTCAATTTTGCTGCCGGAGATGGCGGAATATTGTTTGATTGGGTTGGTGCATCTCCTTTCCGCTCACCCTTCACTTTCGGTAATTTGATTTTAAGGGAATGAAGTATTGAACAGCTATTTGATAATGATAAACTATTTTAACAAACAATCAACATGACAGAACGAAGAGAATTCATCAGGAAAAGCGTAATTGGTACTGCCGGAATAGCCATTGGCGGAATGGGATTCATCTCGAAATCCAATGCATCGATTATTGGAGCCAACGAAAGTGTGAATGTCGCTGTTATTGGTATCAGGAACCGGGGAAAAGACCATTATCGCGCCCTTGCAAAAATTCCCAATGTAAATATTGTGGCCATTTGCGATATTGATCAAAGACTTATCCCGGAAGCTGTAGCTGAAATAGAAAAACTCACTGGAAGGAAACCAGCCGTTGAAACGGAATACCGCAAGATTCTTGAAAACAAAGATATTGATGCGGTTACGATAGCTACTCCAAATCACTGGCACGCTCTGCAAACCATATGGGCCTGCCAGGCAGGAAAGGACGTTTATGTGGAAAAACCAGTGTCGCACACCCTTGTAGAAGGCCGGAAAATGGTAGAAGCAGCCCGAAAATACAATCGGGTGGTGCAAACAGGAACACAAGCCCGGAGCCAAACTTCGACCCGGAATGCAATGAAATTTATGAATGACGGTGGATTGGGGAAAATATATATGGCCCGTGGACTTTGCCTGAAACCCCGCGGAAGCATCGGACATGTAATAAACAGCGAGATACCCGAAGGTGTGGACTGGAATACATTTCTTGGCCCTGCACCTTTCCGACCATTTAACGAAAACCGGTTTCATTACAAGTGGCACTGGTTCTGGGACACCGGTTGCGGGGATCTGGGAAACCAGGGAATTCATCAGGCAGATGTTGCCCGCTGGGCGATGGGTAAAACAACACATCCGGTCAGAATCCAGGGTGTCGGGAATTATTTTATATGGGATTCTGATCAGGAAACCCCCAATATGCAGCAACTTGAATTCGAATATGAAGACGGATCAATTTTACAATTCGAAGTGCGCGGGCTGGGGACCAATTCCGAAGCAGGAATACGGATAGGAGACCTTATATACGGCTCAAAAGGCTGGATGAGCATGGAGAGTGAAGATGAAGGGACGGGAAAAGTTTACTATAGCAACATTAAAATCAAACCCGATGGATTTTCGTCGTACAAAGATGAAGAAGGCCCGGTTTTTACCAATGACATTCCGGGTGCGGCCGACTCTGTGGTCAACCACTTTACAAATTTTATCGAATGTGTGAAATCCAGAAAATGGCAGAATTTGAATGCCGAAATCATGGAAGGGCATTTGTCAACCTCGCTGTGTCATTTAGGAAATATTGCCACCCGGCTAAAGCGGCCCCTTTATTTTAATCCGGGAGCCGAGAAATTTACAAACGACCCGGAAGCAGATACTTACCTGACTAAAATGTACCGGGATCCGTTTTTATTGCCTGAAAACGTTTAATATCTATTTTAAAATGGATTTTAAATTATGAAAAACCTGATTTGAAGATTTAAATAACTAACTTAAAACTAAACCCCAATTTCTATGGAAAACAATAGAAGAGATTTTATAAAAAAAACATTGGTGGGTGTAACTGCCCTATCTGCAGGCGGTATCCTTTCCGGCTTCAGTGCGCGTAGTTATAACCGTATTCTGGGTTCGAACGAGAAAATCAGGATATCGGTCATGGGTGTCAACTCGCGGGGAAAAGCCCTTGCCGAAACTTATGCCAGCCAGCCTAACTGTGATGTGGTACACATTTGCGATGTTGACCGCCGCGCAATGGAAAAGTGTATTGCTTCGGTGACCGAAATCCAGAAACACCAGCCAAAGGGTTTTTCCGACTTCCGCCGTTCGCTCGAAAGCAAAGACATAGACGGTATGGTAATCGCGACGCCCGACCACTGGCACGCTCCTGCGGCAATTTTGTCGCTGCAGGCCGGCAAGCATGTGTATGTGGAAAAACCATGCAGCCACAATCCGGCTGAAGGGGAATTACTCATCAAAGCCGCAGGCAAATATGGACAAGTGATCCAAATGGGTAACCAGCGCCGCTCGTACCCCAATGTGATCAAGGCTATTCAGGAATTGAGAAAAGGTGCAATCGGCCGGTCATACCTGGGCAAAGGCTGGTACACCAACAACCGCGGACCAATTGGGATTGGCAAAGAAGTTGACGTACCGGAGTGGCTCGACTGGGACTTGTGGCAGGGACCTGCCCCCCGGAAAGCTTATAAAGACAACATCGTCCATTACAACTGGCATTGGCGCTGGCACTGGGGAACCGGCGAAGCCCTGAACAACGGCACACACATGGTTGACTTGTTGCGATGGGGACTTGATGTTGATTTCCCGACCAAAGTCAGTTCCTCAGGCGGACGCTACCGCTATCAGGACGACTGGGAAACACCTGACACGCAGATCATCAATTTTGAATTCGGAAATAATATAGCCATGACTTGGGAAGGACGCAGCTGCAACGGAAAAACCATCGAAGGAAATACGGTCGGAGCTTTGTTTTACGGCGAAAACGGCAGTTTGCTGATTGACGGAAATGCATACACCATTTTTGATTTGGAAAGCAAAGTGGTGAAAGAAGTGAAAAACGAAAAAGTTATTGACGCCCGTAACTTGTCCAATCCGGCCAGCGATCTCGATAGCTTGCACATTCAAAACTTTTTTGCAGGCATTAAAACCGGGGAAAAACTGAATTCAGACATTGATTCGGGGCATAAAAGTACTCTGTTGGTGCAGTTGGGAAATATTTCGCAGCGTGTTGGGCGCACCTTAAACACTGATCCGAAAACAGGACATATACTTGACGACAAGGATGCCTTGCTATTCTGGCAACGCAGCTACGAAAAAGGCTGGGAAATAAAATTGTAACGAAGAAACCAGAGATAATTATTTTCTCATGAATACACGAAGATCATTTATAAAAACAGTGGGTACGGGGACTGCCCTTTCTGCCCTGACATTTTCAACTATTGGAGCCACCGCTTCCCGCCTGATTTCTGAAAATCTTTCCGGAGAAAAACCCATTCGTATAGGCATTATTGGCGCCGAGAATTCGCATACGGTTGGATATGGAAAGCTTTTCAATATAGATAAGAAATTCCCGGGCGTGGAACTTAAATATGTGTGGGGCGAAACGGAAGAGTTTGCCAGAACGGCTATGAACAAAGGTCAAATCCCCAACATGGTGAAAGATCCGTTGGAAATGCTCGGAAAGATTGACGCACTGATTGTGGACCACCGGCACGCCAAATATCACCTGGAAGCAGCTACACCTTTTGTAAAAGCTGGGATTCCGACCTTTATTGACAAACCTTTTTGTTACCGGGTTGCTGAAGGAAAAGAATTTTTGAAAATGGCCCGGGAAACAGGCACTCCGGTTTCATCGTACAGTACCGTTGCACATACTGATTCGACGTTCGATATGGCCGATCAGGTAAAGTCGCTTGGCGAATTCAACAATATTGTACGCTATGGCCCGGCTGACATTGAATCTCCCTATGGAGGAATATTCTTTTACGGAGTACACCTGGTACAACCGCTGATGTACATGTTTGGCGACGACATCAAAGTTGTAAAAATCAACAAATACGGAAAACAAGCCGGCGCTGTCCTGATTTTTGAAAGCGGGTTGCAGGCCAATCTGGTGTTCAATTCGCTCCATTACGGCTGGGAAACGTTTGTGGAAACTAAAAAAGGAATTGTTGAACTCAAATCCAGGGTTCAGGAAACCAGCCCCGAAAGATGCTACCGCGATATGGTCGAAATGTTCCGTACCGGAAAAGAACCACTCAAACATGAAAGCATCCTGAAATGTGTTGCTGTGCTTGAAGCGTTGGAACAGTCGGCCCCGGAAGAAAAATGGGTAGAAGTAAAAATTTAGCCATACACAAAAACAAGTACATGAATTACTCTTTCACACTTAAAATCCAGCAATTAATTGTATTCTTCTTATTGCTGACAATGAACATTGCCTTTGCCCAGACCAAAATCGAAGGTTTGTTGTACCTCAACAAAAAACCTGTTTCCGTAGAGATAAAAGACGGGAAAATTGTCAGCGTGCAGCAAATCGCTAAGTTATCGAATGAAAGCCATCCGGTTTACATTGCACCCGGGCTGATAGACAACCAGGTGAACGGATTTGCAGGTGTTTCCTTTTGTTTAGCCGGGGGCGAATTAAACAAGGAAGGCATCCAGAAGGTAACCAGCGAACTCTGGAAAAAAGGGGTGACCACTTATTTCCCGACGCTCACGACCAACAGTCAGGAAGTATTGTTCAAAAATTTCGCGACACTGGCCAAATCAAAAAATGATGAAGCACTGAATGGCTCCATTGCAGGTTATCATTTGGAAGGGCCTTATATTTCTCCTGAAGATGGTTACCGGGGAGCGCATCCGCTCAAGTTTGTGCGAAAACCCGACTGGAAAGAATTCATGGAACTCTATGAAGCTTCGGGCCGGAACATCCTGACTGTTACGATTGCGCCGGAACTGGACGGAGCGATGGAATTTATCCGTAAATGCACAACAATGGGCATCACCGTTGCTATTGGTCACCACAATGCATCAAAGGCAATTGTTGACCAGGCTGTATTGAACGGCGCCAGGATTGCCACCCACCTGGGGAACGGTTGTGCGAATATGATTAACCGGCACAACAACCCGCTGTGGTCTCAACTGGCCAACAACCAATTGATGGCCAGCATTATCTGCGACGGATTCCATTTGCGCGATGAAGAAATTGCCGTATTTTATAAAGTGAAAGGTCCTGAAAAAACTATTATTACCTCCGATGTGACCAGTTTTGCGACTTTGCCTCCTGGTGAATACAAAAACGAAGATGGTGAAACGATCGAACTGACCAAAGAAGGTATGCTCCGATATCCGGCACAAAATGTACTTTATGGTTCAGCGTCGCCCATTTCAATAGGTGTGATCCATATCATGAACGTAACCGGCTGCACTTTAGGTGATGCCATTCAAATGGCCAGTACTAATCCTGCAAAGTTGTACGGTCTGACCGACCGCGGAACGATTGCTCCGGGCAAACGCGCTGACCTGATCCTGTTTGAACTAAGTGATTCAGAATTAGTGATCAAAAAAACTTATGTGAACGGTAAGTTAGTGTATAACGCTTCCAAATAATGAATTCTATTGAAACTAAAAATAGCAGAAAAAAGTGATATGAATGAAGTAAAGAAAAATATCGGCAATTATCGCTACAGGATCCTTGCATTAGTGTTTATGGCGACTTCTATTAACTATTTTGATCGGACTATTATTGGTGTTATGGCCCCAACCTTGCAAAAACTTTTCGAATGGTCAAATAAAGACTATGCAGCCATCATGGTTTCCTTCAAAATTGCTTATGGTATAGGATTGCTGCTCATGGGCAGTATTATTGACCGGCTAGGCACTAAGATCGGATATACTATTTCAATTGTAATCTGGAGTATCTTCGGAATGCTGCATGCTGCCATCAGGCCGGCTTTCAGTTTGATTGGATTTATTACAGCCCGGTTCGGACTGGGAATTGGCGAGTCGGGAAATTTTCCTGCTGCCATTAAAACTGTAGCTGAGTGGTTCCCCAAAAAGGACCGGGCTTTTGCCACAGGCATTTTTGATGCGTCAACCAGTGTTGGTGCTATTTTAGCCCCTTTCGTAGTTGGAGCTATTGTTTCCATTGAAGGGGATAACTGGCAAATACCATTTCTAATTACAGGATTGCTTAGTTCGATATGGATTTTTTTATGGATGAGAACCTATCAAAAACCTGAAGTACATCCAAAATTATCAAAGGAGGAGTTAGCTTATATTAACAGCGATTCTAAAGAAGAGACAACAGAAAAAATTCCCTGGGTAAAATTATTGTATAAAAGGGAGACCTGGGCTTTCTCTTTAACTACTTTAACTGATGGTGTATGGTGGTTCTACCTTTTCTGGGGCGCCAAATTCCTTGGCGAACGGTTTGGCTTTGATATTGTAAATATGGGAATTCCATTCCTGATTATTTTTGTTCTGGCCGATTCAGGAAGCCTTCTTGGCGGATATGCTTCAGGTGCACTAATAAAAAAAGGCTGGTCAATCAATAAGGCCAGAAAAATAACCATGTTGATTAATGCAATTATTATTATTCCGGTAGTTCTTGTGCCTGTTTTGGCAAGCAAATGGATTGCAGTCTTTTTAATTGGCCTTGCTGCGGCAGGACATCAGTCATGGTCAATCAATGGTTATACCATGGCTTCGGATGTTTTTCCGAAAAAAGCAACCGCATCTGTTATAGGAATAGGAAAAATGATTGGGGTGGCAGCTGCGATAATTGCTGACATTTCATTGGGAGCCGTATTGGATACCGCCGGTAACTCAGGTTATTTCTGGGCTTTCATGGTTGCAGGTCTGTCTTATATCCTTATATTGGGATTTGTACACCTGTTGATGCCTAAGATGACCCCGTTGGATGATAATTTGAATTATATAAATAGTTAATGTCTGATCACAATTCAGAAAAAAGAAAGTAAAAGTTTAAAATTTAAAAATTGATAAATGGCTAAGTATAATTTAGTTCCGGTTGATGTGCCGAAGGTAAACACCAAATACAGAAAGATTAAGACCAAATTACCGGTTCCCGAATCGTTAAATATTTTCAGGGTACTATCAGAATCAGAACCTGTATCCATGATGGGCCAGCCTCCGGTTGTCTGGCACAAAGCTAAAGGGTTTCAGGTTTACGACAAATGGGGCAACAAATGGCTCGACTGGTCATCGGGTGTATTGATCACCAATGCCGGGCACAGCCGAAAGAAAATAATAAAAGCACTTCGGGATTTATTAGATCAGAAACTGCTTTCGACTTACGTTTTTGTTCATGAAAAACGTGCTGAACTGACAAAAATGCTTCAGGGAATATCTCCTGACCCCTCAAATTATCTGGTATTTTTACTAAGTACAGGCAGTGAGGCTACCGAAAACTGTATTAAACTGGCCAAAACCTATGCATTTGAAAAATACGGACCTCAAAAGAAATACCTGGTTTCATTCAATCATGCATTTCATGGCAGGACACTTGGGGCACAGCTCGCAGGAGGCAATGCCAGACTAAAAACCTGGATTGTTGATGAAGGGAAAACATTTATTCAGGTACCTTTCCCCGATGGATACAAGAACGAAGATACATCGTTCGGTTTGTTCCTGAAAAGTTTGGAGGATCAGGGTATTAAACCCGCTGAAATAGCCGGAATAATTACTGAATCATACCAGGGAGTTGGTCCGAATTTCTTACCTGTAGAATACGCCAAAAAACTGGAGGCGTTTTGCCTTGAACACGATATCGTGAGTATCTTTGATGAAGTTCAGGCTGGATTTGGCAGGACAGGAAAAATGTTCTGTTTTGAACATTATGGAATTAAACCTGACCTGATTGCCTGTGGGAAAGGGATTTCATCATCCTTGCCGATTTCCGCAGTAATAGGCCGGAAAGATATTATGGGTCTTTACCCTCCCGGCTCAATGACTTCGACCCATTCGGGAAGCCCTTTGCCTGTTGTTGCAGCTGTTGAAAGCCTGAAAATGATCAAAAAAGAAAAATTGGTGGAGAATGCCCGGAAACTAGGCGAAATATTAATTCCCGAATTGGCCAGGATCAGAAATAAATATCCTGATGTTTTAGGTTGCATGCAGGGGCTAGGACTGGTGGCAGGTATCCAGGTTGTAAAAAAGGGGACCAAAGTTCCTGATTCCGAAACTGCCTTGAAAATTAATGAAAAATGTTTTCATAAGGGTTTGTTGATGTTTGCCCCGGTAGGTATTGCAGGTGAATGTTTAAAAATTGCCCCGCCGTTAAATACGACCGAAGAAGCATTAATGGAAGGTATTAAAGTGTTCGAAGAAGCTTGTGACGAAATTTTAGGTCATTAATCAAATTATTAGATAAACTCAATGAATGCATTAGAAGTCGTTATTGTTGGAGGGGGTATGATTACCTATGATCTTATATTGCCTTCCGTATATCATTTGCAACGAACAGGTTATGTTGCCGGAATAAAGGTATGTGCATTGGATTCTCCTCCGTTGAAAGCGCTGAAAAACAGTACTGAAATTTCAGAAGCGTTTCCGGGTCAGGATTTCGAGGCTTTCCCATCAGTTTCAGAACCGGAAGAGAACAAATACCCTGATTTGTTTAAGGAAGTTATCGCTAAAATGAAATCCAGGCAACTGGTTATTGTGGCGATGCCTGATCAGTTTCATTATTCGGTGGTGATGGAAGCATTAAAGAATAATCAACACGTTCTTTGTGTTAAGCCGTTGGTACTTAAATACGAACAAGCCATTGAGATAGAAAAAACCGCTTACGAAAAGGGGCTGTTTGTCGGCATTGAATACCACAAACGATTCGACAGAAGGTCGTTAATGGCCAAACGGAGCTATGAATTGAAACAGTTTGGCGAATTTGTGATGGGCGAAGCAAAACTGATCGAGCCTTACCTTTACCGGTCCTCTAATTTTCAGAATTGGTTCACCTGCGACAAAACAGATCCATTCGTCTATATCGGATGTCACTATGTTGATCTGGTTTATTTTATTACCGGATTGAAGCCAGTCGAGGTATCGGTTTCAGGCATTAAAGGGAAATTCCCAAATGGCAATGAAGGATACATGTGGGCAACCGGCAGAATCCGTTTCGAAAATAATGCCATTTTATCAGTGATTGATGGTTTGGGTTATCCCGATCAGGCAGCAGGAAGTAACGAGCAAAGCCTGCAAATGTTTTTCGAAGGTGATCATAAAACCGGAATGTTGAAGCATAATGATCAGTTCAGAGGTGTTGAACACTCCTATCTGGATGGGATCGGATGTGGCGGATCTCATTTTAACTATGTAAGTCCCGATTTCTATCGGCTTGTTCCTTGGGAAGGCAATGGATTTAAACCAATCGGATATGGTTTTGATTCCGTTTCTGCCTCCGTAACTATGGCATATCAGATTGAAAATGAGGTCCAGGGCTTATCTGTCGCTGATTCGTTGGTCAAACGGCAGGAAATGATCAAAGACGTTGACAAAAAAGGGATTATTGCCACCCCTGCCAATAGTTATATCAATGAATTGGTGGTCGAAGCGGCCCGTATTTCAATATTAAATGATGGTGATATCGTAACTATTGAATACGGACAAAACCCTCATGTTAAACTTCGCCAAAGAAAATAAAATCAAGCTATGAAATCTAACACAAACTTAAATCCAGCCATTATTGTCATTTATTTCTTACTGTTTGCGATGACTTGTCCTGCCCAGAAAACGGTTAAAATTCAATTCGACAGCACCAAAGAAGTTTCCGGACAAAAATTCGCGATTCGCGATATCACGCCCGGACTTCCAACTAACTGGGACGAATACAATTTTGTGGTGCTCGAATTCAGAATTTCCACTTCGCAGCGTTTTCATGTTGGATTTACCACAGAGACCGGTTACAACGAACTTCGTGTAATGAGCTACACTCCAAATGGCTGGAACAAACTGGCCATTCCTTTAAAATTTTATCGCCGTTTGCCAGATGCAGCGCTCGATTTAGCCGCAACTTACAACCAGCCCCGGTACACCGGATGGATCAATCTTGGCGGGAAACGCGGGCCACTTCATGGCGTAGATTCGATTGGCATCCGAATGAATGCCCCGATCAATAATCCAGGCTTTGAGCTTCGCTCGATTGCACTTTCAGTGGAAGATCCCGGCGACCAATATCTTGGAGAAAAACCAGTTGTGAACGAATTCGGACAATGGGATTTGGGTGAATATGAAGGAAAAATTCACTCTTTCGACCAACTGAAAAAAGAATGGGAAACTGAGGACAAAGAAGTAGTAACAACCAAAGCCTATAACTATTCAAAATATGGCGGATACCTTCAGGCAAAAACAAAAGCAACAGGCTTTTTCCGAACCGAAAAAATAAACGGCCAATGGTGGTTTGTAGATCCTGAAGGCTGTCTGTTCCTGTCGGTCGGAGTTGATTGTGTCAGTCCTGGCGGAGGTGGAAATATTCGTGATCTGGATAAGCGGAAAGGAATTTATAAAGAAATACCCCCACAGAACATTAGTCAAAATCTGGGAAGAAGAGGCGGGCCTTCATTCGGAACCTGGAATTTGTTCCGCAGATATGGGGAAGATTATCAGGCTAAATCCCGTGAAATGATCATCAACCGAATGGACAAATGGGGATTGAATACCATTGCCAACTGGTCGAGCCAGGAGGTGATGAACATGAACCGGAAAGCCTTTATGTTTCAGCTAAGTGGTGTGGGAATCGAAAGCGGATTGATGGGATTGCCCGATGTTTATGCCGGCGATTTTGCTTCAAAAGTTGATGCGGCATGCAAAACTTCGGTTGAACCTTACAAGGAAAATCCCTGGGTAATCGGTTATTTTACCGGAAATGAACCATCGTGGCTCGAACAGGAAGAACGTCTTTGTGGCATGATTCTGGAAGGAACCGATAAACCCATCAAATTTGAACTGAAAAACTGGCTGTCGAAAGGCGACACCCCGGAACGCCGGAAACAGTTTATTTTCCAGACTTTCCGGATTTTCCTCGAAACCGTCGATAAAGCTATAACCAAATACGATCCGAACCACCTCAATCTGGGAATCCGTTTTGGAAATGTGATGGAGATTGATCGGGAGATTCTGGAAATCTGCAAAGATGTATTTGATGTTTTTAGCTTCAATTGTTACGACCTTTATCCGAAGAAGGAAATGATGGACCGGGCAATGGAAATGACAGGTTTGCCCATGATTATTGGCGAATATCACTTCGGAACAGTTGACCGTGGATTGGCACAATCGCTGTGGCAGGTTAATTCGCAGCAGGAACGCGGAGTTGCTTACCGGTATTATACCGAACGGGCATACCAGCATCCGGGACTGATAGGAACTGCCTGGTTTCAGTGGTGCGATCAGGATTTGACCGGACGGCGCGATGGCGAAAACTATAACTGCGGGCTGGTTGATGTAACCGACCGCCCCTACAAACACCAGGTTGAAGCCATGATGGAAACTGCAAAACGGCTGTTCGACATTCATCAGGAAAAATTAAAACCGGTTGATCAGGCGCCGGTAAAAGCCCGCGGGCACGGTGGAATGCCAAATCTCTGGAATAAATGAACACTTTTGCTGCATAGTGCACTGACGGGGTGACTTTTTTATCGACAGAACTGCCATTAAGGGTAACTGGAGATGATAATCGAGAGTCACCCCGTCAGTAGCACAAAATGGGTTGAGTTAAAATTATTAATATTGGAAAGTCTTACTCGAATTACTATAGACTTAAACTACATAAACAAGTCCTGATGAAAACCTTTTCCCTTTCCATTTTCCTCCTTTTTTCTATCTGTATTTCAACAATTTCACATGCTCAAAACCCATCCCCGGTTGATTTTGTCAATCCGTTAATGGGCTCTGATTCCAATTATTCCTTGTCGAGCGGAAACACCTATCCAGCCATTGCTCTGCCATGGGGAATGAATTTCTGGACTCCGCAAACCGCCAAAATGGGCGATGGATGGGTATATACCTACGATGCTACCAAAATTCAGGGGTTCAAGCAAACACATCAGCCAAGTCCGTGGATCAACGACTACGGTCAGTTCTCGATTTTTCCTGAAACCGGTGAATTGAAAATTTCGGGAAAATCACGCGCCAGTTGGTTCTCGCACAAAGCCGAAACGGCCCGGCCTTATTATTACAGCGTTTACCTGGCCGATTATGATGTGACTACCGAAATAACACCCACCGAGCGTGCGGCTATGTTCCGTTTTACCTTTCCTGAAAATGAAAAATCGTGGGTGCTGGTTGATGCGTTCGACAAAGGTTCATATATCAAAATTATTCCTGAAGAAAATAAGGTGATTGGCTACACAACCCGCAACAGTGGCGGTGTTCCGGCGAATTTTAAAAACTATTTCATCGTGAAATTCGACAAACCGTTTACCGAAAGCCTGGTTTGGAGCGATACGGCTACGGTTGCCGGTATTTCCGAATTAAACGCGAAACATGTAGGCGCTGCCCTCCAGTTCAAAACCCGGAAAGGTGAACAGGTTCATGCACGGGTAGCTTCTTCGTTTATCAGTTTCGATCAGGCTGAATTAAACCTGAACGAACTTGGCACAGATAAATTCGATCAGGTATGCCAAAAGGGCCGCAATATTTGGAACAGGGAACTTTCGCGCATTCAGGTTGAAGGCGGAACAACCGATCAAATCAAAACTTTCTATTCATGTTTGTACCGCGCCATGTTATTCCCCCGCAAATTTTATGAGTTCGACAAAGACGGCAAAAAGGTTCACTACAGCCCATACAATGGCGAAGTTTTAGCCGGCGCAATGTTTACCGACAACGGTTTCTGGGATACTTTTCGTGCTGTTTTTCCATTCTTCAACCTGATGTTTCCAAGCCTGAATGCAGAAATTCAGGAAGGGTTGGTCAACGCCTATAAAGAAAGCGGGTTCCTTCCGGAGTGGGCCAGTCCGGGGCACCGCGACTGCATGATCGGCTCCAACTCAGCTACCATTATCGCCGATGCTTACTTAAAAGGAGCAAGAGGATATGACATCAACACACTTTATGAAGCAGTACTTAAAAATACCAAAACCGAAGGTCCTCTCACCTCTGTAGGACGCAAAGGAGTTGATTTCTACAATAAACTGGGATATGTTCCGTACGATGTGAAAATCAACGAGAATGCTGCCCGTACGCTCGAATACGCCTTAGCCGACTGGACCATTTACCAGCTTGCCAAAGAACTGAAACGTCCTCAGGAAGAAATTGACTTGTTTTCGAAACGTTGCCAGAACTACCGGAATGTGTTCGATCCGGAAACCAAACTGATGCGGGGCAAAAATCAGGATGGTTTGTTTCAAAAACCATTTAACCCGTTTAAATGGGGCGATGCGTTTACCGAAGGAAACAGTTGGCATTATACCTGGTCGGTTTTCCATGATATTCAGGGTTTGATTGACCTGATGGGTGGCAAAAAAGAATTCGTACACATGCTCGACTCCGTTTTTGTAGTCCCACCAATCTTCGATGAATCGTATTACGGACAGGTGATCCACGAAATCCGCGAAATGCAGATCATGAACATGGGCAATTACGCGCATGGCAATCAACCCATTCAGCACATGATTTACCTGTATAATTATGCCGGGCAGCCATGGAAAACCCAAAAATGGGTGCGCGAAGTGATGAACCGCATGTACGCTTCTTCACCCGATGGATATTGCGGCGACGAAGATAATGGCCAAACATCAGCCTGGTACGTATTTTCTGCTATGGGATTTTACCCGGTAACTCCCGGAAGCGACCAGTATGTTCTGGGAGCGCCGCTTTTCAAAAAGATAACGATAAAACTTGAAAACGGGAAGGAAGTTGTAATCAATGCGCCTGAGAATAGTGCTGAGAATAAATACATTCAATCGGTCCGTTTCAATGGAAAGGAATACGGCAAAAACTGGTTAAGTTACCCTGAACTGATGAAAGGTGCAACGATTGATTTCAAAATGGGTTCCATACCAAATACGCAAAGAGGAATTGTTGAAAGTGATTTTCCGTACTCGTTTTCAAACGAGAATAGGTAAATAAATTCACGATAAATGTTGTAATATTTCTTGTTATTTGACTGACGGGGTGACTTTTAATCATTAAATCTGCCTAATTGGGCAAACCGAAAGCGCTAATCGAGAGTCACCCCGTCAGTAGCAAGTTGTCTTTGGAGATCGAAATGAGTGCTGAGCATATCGAAGTTCCGAAAAACCTTATTTCAATTTTAGCAACCTTAGTAGAAAACATAATTAAACATGTTTTTATACCTTATTAATTCGTCTGTGAATAAATAAGAAGAAGGTAATAAGGTTGATCATTCAATCATAATCCAATTCTACTTAGGTTTCCCTGACAAATGAGGTTTAATAAAAATGAGTCGTTCAGTATCTTTTTCTTAATAAACAACGATTCACAGACTATCCCATTTCAGGTTTTTCAGTAGTTTTTGTTTTTTATCCAACCTGAATATTTCACGCGCATTTCCGTTTAGAAGAGGGTCAACAAGAGCTAAAGCCTCGTTCAGGCTGATGTGATTTTCTTCGACCAGTTCCGACAAAGCCAATGCAATGCCATTTCGTGCAATAATCGAGTGCCCCAGAACAGGTTCAACCGAGGTATAATCGCCGCCAAAAGTCAGTATTTTATTACTTGGAACGGTAACGATAAATTTCTTCAGAAAATCTTTGGCTGCCACCGGATTGATGATCCACGCCCAGCACATATCAATCGTGGCATTGGCAAATTGTTTGGCAACAGCCAGCATTTCTTCGTAGTAAGGATAGCTGATATGAAAGAAAATAAACCGTGTATCTTTTGATTCATCGCATAAACGACCTGCATCAGCCGGATTATTCCGAACCATTGCCAAATCCATCTGGTTGGTTTTTCCGGCCCATTGCGCATGATATCCCAAATGCATCTTTACCGGTAAATCCCACTTTGTTGCCTGTCCGACGACCTGCCAGAAAAGGTGATCCTCGAGTTTTTTTTTCTTCCGGAGTTACCTGTTTCCCGTGGATCACCTGATTATAAACCGGTTCAGCTTCTTCATAAGGAATTCGATCAAAATTAATTCCACGCGAATAAGCCTGTCCAATTTTGATCGCAACCACATACTTTCCGTATTTTTCAAACCACCATTCGATCACCCGGTGCCAGTCCTTCAAGGTTTTCGGATCAATATTGGCGGCCTTGGCGTAGTCATTGTTCCCGGCATAAGTCATCAGCGAGTCGGCCCACAGGTCAGACATTAAAAAGTCGGGCATTTCCGATTTCAGTATCGGGTATGAATTGACCTGACAGGATTCAATGTTGCCTTTTTCCTGAAGTATTTTCCTGTAAAATCCAGGTGCGACCATTTCCTTATAAGCCTTTTGCAAGCGGGGAATGGATTCTTCGGAAAGCTCTTCGATGCCATACAGTTCCCTGATGGAAATCCGCACAGCCTGGGCATATCCAGTATGTTTGACTTTTGGCCAGACCGGTTCAAGGATTTTCCATTTTTCAACCGGATCAACATCACCCGAAAAAAATCGTTTGTAGTCCGCTGCCGGCATTCCGGCCGAAAGCATATCCGAATCGAGGTAATGGCTGAACAGAAAGGTCCAGTCGTTGCTTTTGGTTCCGATCAATGTCCGGTTTCCCAGGCGGTCTTTTTCGTCTATAAGATGTTCGTGCGTGTCAATTAAAGGCGTGCTGAAAACCTTTTCGGATATTGTTTTTCGGATATTTCCCGGCTTCTTTTCCTGAATTCGGGAAACAGAAGAGGCAGCCCCTGACAAGCCAATACCTACAGTACCAATTCCCACATATCTGAAAAAATCCCTTCGTTTTACACTTTTGTTGCTCATGTGAATTCGGTTTAGCTATAAATATCAAAATGAGGTTTAATCAATCAGTTCTAAAATTAGAACAATATATTTCAAATCACGGAAAGTACTACGGGATTTTACAAAACCGGAAAAAATAGTCATCTCAATTCCGATTTTGTTAGTTTTGTACCCAATGTTATATCTGCATGCAAATCACAGTCACAGTTATATTTTTTGAGAATCAGTGAAAACTTAAATCTTGGAACAACTGTCATCTATGAAATATCATATTATATGGTCCGGAACAAAAACTGGCAATAAACTTTTGTTTAGTGTTCTCCTTGTTTTGATTGGTTATGTTGTTCATGCTCAATGCACGTTCAAACCAATCGGACACCGTGGAGGTTCGTCGTATAATTTTCCGGAGAACACCTTAATTTCTCTTGAACAAGGTTTTATTGAAGACATTTATGCTGCAGAGGTGGATGTGCAGTTTACGTCTGACAGTGTATTGGTTTTGATGCACGATTATTACATCGACCGGACGACCAATGGCACAGGAGAAGTTGAGAAACTTACACTGAGCTACCTGAAAACACTTGACGCCGGAAGCTGGAAGAACCCGAAATATAAAGGAGCCAAGGTTCCAACATTAAAAGAGGCTCTGGAACTGGCCAACAGATACCAAAAAAAGCTCTATTTAAACATGAAGGTATTTGCGCCCAAACTGATTGCACGAACATTAAAAGAAGCCAACCTACCTGACGACATTGTTTTACTCGACCCCGACGATTTGGATAAAGTAAAAACTTATCACGAAATTCTGCCGAACACTCCCCTGGTTTATTTTGGCGATTTGCCTCAAGATATTAAAGATCCCGAATTTTATACGTTTCTTAAAAACAACGGAGTTATTGCCATCGAAATTCCAGCCGATTATATTTATAATTCGACTGACCACCGTATAGAAGAATTACGTGATATGGCTCATTCAAACAAACTTGGATTATGGGCATACACGGTGAACGACCCGGCCTATTTCAGATTTTTAAAAGACTTTGGGATCGATGCACTGGAAACAGACCGTCCATCGGAAGCTTATCAGGTTTTTTGCAATAATGGTAATGGGGGATTCTTTCCGGAGAAGCGAATTACGGGTCAATGGGATTTTGATCAAACCTTAAACGGAACAATCGGGTCGCAACTGGCAGTAATTGGCGATAACACGACTGCCGGTCAAACCATCCAATTCGGATCAACAATTTCGTTCCACCTCCCTTCCATCGAAAACAGAGAGGTAAACATTGCCCGGATTCCTGCTTTCGATCCACAACATGCATTGCGGTTCTTCTCGAATATTGCTCCTGAAGGCATTCCCGGCGGACTCGATTGCGACAATACCTATTCATTGATTTTCGATTTGCTCAAACCCTCAGGTAAAAACCTCTATACAGCCATTCTGCAAACGAGTAATAATAACAGCGACGATGCCGACCTTTTCCTTTCCGGAGAAAAAAATAGTTTTGGCATTCTGGAACAATACAACGGAGGTTTTGTCGATAGCACCTGGGTTCGGTTGGCTTTGGTTTTCGATTTGTATCATGAAAAACTGGACCAATATCTGGATGGAAATTATATCGGAAGCATTATGCTTCAGAACAGTAAAAACGGACAGTTTTGCCTGAATAATAATTGGGGCGTACAATCTTCCAATTTTTTCTCTGACGATGATGGAGAGACCAATCCTGTTTTTGTAAGTAGCATCCAATTGCGCAATTACGCTATGAGTACCGACGAAGTCAAGTGGTTGGGGAAACCAAAGGCAACAAAAATTGACCATGCTTTTTTGCCTGATGCTGCTCTTACGTGTCCAGAATTCCAGGAAAATATAAAACTGACAAAAACCGAAAATACAATAAGTTTATTGGCCAATGCCGGAGACCAGGTCAATTATAAATGGGAAATGGATAGTGGTTCAGGATGGGAAAACATCACCGGCACTTCATTCCGGAATCAGGCTTCTTCCAGCCTCCGTATTATCAATGCTACTGAACTCCTGAACGGGTACAAATTCCGTTGCATCGCATACAATAATTGTCAGACTATTTCGAATGAATACTTGCTCAAAGACATCACCAACAGTAATAAGATTATTGACATCCAGAACAGCACATTCATGATCTATCCCAATCCATCGAAGGGACATGTAACCATTGATCTTTCTCGATCTGCACAACCATCTGATATTCACATATACACTACTCAGGGCGTTGAAGTCTATAACAAAAATAAGGTTGTGGAGAAATGCGAGGTTAAACTGAAGCCAGGGGCCTATTTATTTCACATCAGGAATAACAACCAAACGGAAGTAAAAAAGATATTGATCGTCAATTTGTACTGACGGGGTGACTTTTTTTTCAACAAAAGATTAAATTTGGGCCAACCAGAGAGTGCAAATCGAGAGTCTCCCCGGCAGTAGCAAGATATTGTCGGCTGATTTCTATCCATACATTTGCTTAATTTTGTTCTGAAATAAAAATGAAAGATCATGATTAAAGAACTTATCCTGAAAAACCGCAGTTATCGCCGTTTTTATCAATCCGAAAAAATCAGTCCATCCCAGTTACGCGATTGGGTTGATCTGGCACGCAATTCGGCTTCCGCACGAAACGCCCAACCCTTGAAATATATTCTGAGTACTGAAAAATCGTTCAACGCTCAAATTTTTGAACATCTGGCATGGGCCGGATATTTATCAAACTGGAATGGGCCCGAGGAAGGCGAACGTCCTTCAGGATATATTATCATGTTGTACGATAAGCAGATCGAAGGTAATTATTTATGCGATGATGGTATTGCCGCCCAAAGTATTTTGCTGGGAGCTGTTGAAGCCGGATTTGGAGGTTGCATCATCCACACGGTTAACCGAAACAAACTAAGGGAAATTCTTCAACTCGACGATCGGTTTGAAATTCTTCATGTTTTAGCACTGGGAAAACCCAAAGAAACAGTTGTTCTTGATGAAATGAAAAACGGAGATGTGAAATACTGGCGCGACGAAAATCAGGTACATCATGTTCCGAAACGGGCGTTGGATGAGATCATTCTTCGATAAACGCATCCAGCGCTTTGGTTGGCCTGCCATCGTCGCCCCATGCGCTTAAGGCGTAACGGCTCCAGCTTCTGGCACCTTCCGGTTCCCAGTAAAATACTCCCAGGCCTCTTCCTTCAGGCACTTCCTTTACTTTTTTCTGAACGGCAACGAGCATATCGTAAGTGTTTTGTACTTTGAAATCTTCGCCTCCCACTTCAACCACCATCACTTCTTTACCGTACCGCGAAGCCATGTCTTTCAGATTTGCCCCTAGATCGTCAATAGATAAGGTATAATCAGGTTTTCCTTCGAGCCAGAAAGGATAATAGGATAATCCGATTACATCGTATTTGGCACCATTTACCTTTGCAGCATCGAACCACCAACGAAAACGCCCACTGTTATTTCCCTGATCAACATGGAGAATAACTTTTGACTGAGGGCTCACCGCCTTTATGGCTTCATAACCTTTGTTGATCAGTTGAGCCAACTGTGGCCAGTTTGAAGTACTTCCTTCCGGATAGATCATGCCTCCAACAGTTTCGTTTCCAACCTGAACCCATTCGGATATAACTCCGGCAGTTTTAAGTGCGGTCATCACATCAAAAGTATAATGGTACAAGTCGTTCAGCAAGGTCGGGAAATCGTGGCCTTCCCATGCTTTCGGTTTCCGTTGTTTGCCAGGATCGGCCCAACTGTCGCTGTAATGGAAGTCAATCATCACCCTCATTCCCCATTTTTGGGCACGCACGGCCATGGCAACTGTTTCATCCCTGCTGCAATGGCCACTTGCCTTATCGTCCGAAGGATTAACAAACACTCTTAACCGGATGGAATTAATTCCGTGATCCTTCAATATTTTGAAGCAATCTTCTTTATCACCATTGTCGTTTAAAAATTGATATCCGGTGACTTCCATTTGAGGCAGCCAACTGATGTCGGCCCCTTTTGCAAAAACAGTTGGTTGCATGTTTTGGGAAGTCCCTTCCTTGCTGCATCCTGAAATCAGGAGGACTGAAAGGAATAAAGCAATTATTCTGTTTGCTGAAGTTTTCATTAGGGTTGATTTTAATTACTTTGGAATAGTATAATTGTAACGCATATAATCAATGGATGGAATTACATTTCCGGTGAAATCGAAAAATGTTGCGTTCTCCCATGACGAGCCGGTTCCCCACAAGTCTTTCAATTGCGAACTGATCCAGGCGGGTTCCCAGTATATGACTCCGCTTCCCCCGGCTGATATCGTATTCTGGCACAGATCAATCAAAAATTTACACTGTCCTTCTTTGGTAAACGGATATCCTGACAAAGGAGGCTGGCTTCCAAACTGGTTGTTATAGGAATCTGCAAATTCCGATGTCCATGGATAGGCAGTTTCCACGATCATCACTTTCTTTTGGAAGTCATTTTTCAGTTTAGTCACCAAAGCCGGAAAATTGGCAAATGAAACTGTGGTATGCCAGAGCGGATAGTACGACATCCCGATAATATCATAATCGGTTACAGCTCCGGAAGTGGTGATCTGCTCAAACCACCAATATACATTTTTTGGATCGGCCACATGAAGCGCTACTTTAGTTTTAACCATCGAGTTTACAGCCACATCGCGCACCGCTTTTATACCGCTGTTTAACACAGAACCCAGTTCCTGCCAACGATTGTTGCAACCATCCAGATTGGGGAATCCGGTTTTGGTGCCGGTCATCATCAGCCCACAATTGGTTTCATTTCCAATCTGAACCATTTCGGGCATCAAACCCTGTTTGTTCAGTTTGCTCAAAACCGAAAAAGTATAGTTGTAAACCGAATCTTTCAATACCTGCAAGCTGGTAATACTTTCCCAGGCAACAGGGGGTTTCTGTTTGCCTGGATCGGCCCATGAATCGGAGTAATGAATATCGAGATTGACCGCCAGCCCCAACGCTTTGGCCCGCTGAATGCTTTTTATGACATCGGCAAGCCCGCTGTACAATGGTTTTTGCTGATTGTTATAGGCCGTTCGAACCCATACCGGATTATGCCACAGCCGGACACGGACCATATTCGCACCATGAACTTTCATAATCCGGAACGGATCGCGCACCTTTGACGAATCGCGGTAAACGCCACCATGATCTTCAATCTGGTTGACATACGAAAGATCAACTCCCATCGCAAATTCATCGGACGTAAACAGGTGATATTTAGGTTTTTCTTCAGGAATGGGATATTCTTCATACGGTTGTTTTTTATCGGCACACGCAAGACTTAAAAACAGAAGGATAAGAAACATAAATTGGGCTTTCATTGTCATGCATTTTTTACAAAAGTAACGATTAAAAGAATCTGGATTGAACTGTTGAACTATACAATCTTCATTAATGTTACTGACGGGGTGACTTCTTCATCGTTGTTATCTGGTTGCTCTTTCGTGTTGACCTTTATTAGGAATCACCCCGTCAGTTGTTCAAAAAGAAGAACATAACGAAGTGACCTGGAGTAAACGACTTTATCTTCCGGCTGAGTTTTTATTGGGTAAAACTTCGGATCAGAAAGCTTCATCGGATTTAAATAAACAATGAGCCCTTCATTCTGGCATATAATTAATACCAACTCATTCACCGATCTTTTGCATGGCTTCTCTGATCTCTTTCAAAAACAACGGAACTTTCACTTTCGGGTCGCCTTCTCCAAGTGTTTCCAAGGGAATATAGCCCCGGTAGCCTTTCTCCTGAATGATTTTCATGATCCGGTCCAGATCGGTTTTCTGCTCAACGCCATTCACAAACAGGTTTTCTTTAAGCTGCCAGTTTACGGTGTAAGGAATAGACCTGGCGATTTCTTCGTATGGATCGCCTGTGCGGTAACTGCCCACATCGAGGATTAAGCCAAACCAGTCGGAGTTTACCCGTTTGATAATCTCGACAGCCTGATCGGCAGTTTTGATAAAATCGTTGTGGTTTTGGATTCCCACCACTACCCCATGTGATTTCCCGAATTCAACGCATTCCTTCAGATTAGCTACCATGTAATCAACTACTTTTTCACGTGGAAGATCTTTCACATCAGCCGTTCCCGAGAATACCCGGATGACTGGGGCTCCAAGTTTTTCGGCAGCAATAATCCATTTTTTTACCAACTCCACACTGGCTTTTCGCTTCGCCGGATCAGGATCGGAGAAATCGTTACGCACGCCGGTTCCGCTGATTTCCAAACCAAGCAAAAAAGCCTTTTGTTTGATGTGATACAGGTATTCATCCGATGGAACTTCAGGATATCCAGGGAAATAATAGGCTGTAATGTCAACTGCATCAATTTGGTTGGCAGCACAGAATTCGAGTAGCTGATCCAGGTTCATTTCGCCTTTCATCAACGGACCATTGAACGAATAGGCATTCAGGCTGGTCCTGAGTTTTGCCGGAAGTTTTTCGTACGGTTTGCCATGCAATTGCAATGTCAGGAGAAAAGGAAAAAGAAAGAAAAGGAGAAAGGGAAAAGAAATTCGTTTCATTGGGTTTAGTTTTTTGAAAAAAGTGATAGTACAAGATGAGTATCCGTTTGTTTATCTATGTTATCATTTGCCGTCAGCTTTAGCTGACGGACAGATTGGTAATCGAAGCTAATGGCTTTAGCCACATCAAAATTGGGCTAAAGCCCATGTCCATTATTTTCATTTTATCCGTTGACTGAAGTCAACGGCAAAGAATAAAAGCTCAATATTTATCTGTTTAAGAAAATAACCGGATATTCAATCTACATAAATACGCTCATAATCAGAACAGTGATTATCCCAACAATCCCAACGGTTGACTCCATAATCGTCCAGGTCTGAAAGGTTTGTTTCACGCTCAGACCAAAATATTCCTTGAACATCCAGAACCCGGAGTCGTTGAAATGCGACCACATCACACTTCCGGCGCCGGTTGCCAGTACCATCAATTCGGGCGAAGCGCCGGCCTGCTGGGCTAGTGGCAGCATGATGGGAGCTGTAGTGAGGGTAGCAACCGTAGCCGAACCAACCGCCAGCCTGAAAACAGATGCGATCAGGAAGGCCATAAGTAAAGGGTTCATGTGGATGTTATCCGAAATCGAACGGATGTACTCGATGACATGGCTGTCTTTTAATACTTGTGAGAATGCGCCTCCTCCGGCAATAATCAGGACGATCATCGAGATGGCGCCGATTGATTTGGCCGAACTGTTCATCACATCATCCATTTTTCTGCCTTTTCGCAGTCCAAGTGTAAGGATAGCCACCATTACAGCCATGAACAGGGCCATATTGGCATCGCTCATGAATTTAAAAAAGGTCAGTATCCCGGAGTAAATATTCACCAATTCAGGACTAAAACCCTTTTCAGTAAAAATATGCTGATAAAATCCGGTGATATTTTCAATGCCCATTTTGGAAAGTTCTGTTTTCGCAGGTGGCGGGCCAAACGACAAATCGGCCACAGCGCCAAGTAACATCAGGATAATCGGGGTAATGGCACAAAGGATGCTGATTCCCAATCCCGGGAGTTCGCTTTTTTCGAACTTCCTTTCAGTAAAAAGTCCTTCAGGCGGTGTCACTCTTATTTTTTTAAAAAACCTCGACAACCAAACCCCACCGATCAAACATGCCGGAATCATTGGGATCAGGCCGTACAGCAACACTTTATTCACATCAGCCTCGTATATAAACGATACGTAAGTTGGCGCCGGATGGGGCGGTAAAAAACAATGTGCCACCGACAAAGCCGAAAGCAGCGGTAAAGCCAGCCAGATAGTTGGCAATTTGGTGGTTGAGGCAAAGGTGAAGATCAAGGGTATCAGAACCAGAAAACTGGCATTGTACATCATGGGCAAGCCAACCAGGAACCCGGTTATCAGCAAGGCATACTGAATGTTTTTCAAACCCATGAATTCAGTCATACGGAATGTAATAGTGTGGGCAGCGCCGCTTTCCTCCAGAATTTTTCCGAGCATAGCGCCAAAAGCCAGGATCAGTACGATTTTCCCCATGGTGTCGCCAACACCTTTCAAAATGGAATCGAGGATATCCATTGGATTCATGCTGCTAAGCAAACCTACTGCAAAGGAAGTGATGAGCAGCGCCAGAAAGGCGTTAATCTTGAATTTGCTGATGAGTACGAGAAGAATCAGGATTCCGATTCCGACAATGAGTAGAGGCATGGTTGTCTGGATTATTAATTTGCCTTAAATATAGAGATTTCTGAATGAAAGAATAATTGAAAAATCCAAAGCTATCACTTTAAGAATCAAAACCTGTGATTCATTTTGAAAAATCAGTAATATCCAGGCGTTTAAACTTCTCCTGAAATGTTTTCACCATTAATCATTAACAGTAAAAACCTTGCTGTTGGTTTCGTCTTTGCCAACATGAAACTGAAACACATGAACCTTGCCATCCACGGTGGTCAGTTTAATATCATAATCGCCAAAAAAACCGTTGAACTGAATTTTTCCGTCTTTACCGGTTTGGGCGATCAAATTTGTTTTCCAGGTTTTGTTAATCAGCTTGTCAAGCGCATCGTAAACCGGTTTTGGATTATATTCCTTGTCAACTAAACCACCGCCTGGGAGCCAGATATCGCGCTCCGAAAAACCCCACCAGTTGATTGAAGCCAATCCGGGATGGCCAAAACTCAGACGGAAAAACTGATCAGCAAACTCGGCTTGTGCTGCTTCAGTCCATTTTCCTGTACGCCAGCCACCTGTAATTTCTTTTCCCGACGATTGCGGCATCAGTTCGGTAATGTGAATCGGGAATCCCATCCCGTAATACAGATCGTAGGTTTTCCAAAGATCTTCGGGTGAGAACCATGCTTCACGGGGTTCATGCGCCTGAATTCCAATTCCTGAAAGCGGTGCATTCCGTTTTTGGAGTTCTTTCATCAGCCGGGCATAACGGCTCCTGACTGAAACTTTGGGAATTGAATTGTATTCGTTGATCAGAAGTGTTGCTTCAGGGTTGGCAGCATGCGCCCATTGAAGTGATTTTTCAACATAATCGGCATACGATACCAACAACAACAGGACTTTGGAAGTATCTTACTACTGGGACCAATCCACTAGTCAGTGGGTTGGTTCGAGTAAATATGAAAACTCATTCGATGCCAACAACAACAAGACTTTGGAAATTGATTACATTTGGGACAAAACCACTAGCCAGTGGGTTGTTGATAGAAAAACTGAATACTCCTACGATACCAACAGCAACAGGACTTTGTTTATTTATTACGATTGGGACAAAACCGCTAGCCAGTGGGTTGTTGATGGTAAATATGAAGTCTCATTCGATACCAACAGCAACATGACTCTGTTAATTGGTTACAATTATTGGGACAAAACCACTAGCAAGTGGCTTGTTGGTGGTAAAATTGAATACTCCTACGATGCCAACAGCAACATGACTCAAGAATTTTTTTACAATTGGGACAATACTACTAGTCAATGGGTTGTTGGTGGTAAAAATGAATACTCCTACGATGCCAACAACAACAAGACTTTGGGACTATTTTACTCTTGGGACAAAACCACTAGTCAGTGGGTTGGTGAAGGTAAATCGTGGACGGAAAACGCATACAATGCTAATGGCAACAAAACTCTGGAAGCATCTTACTCCTGGGACAAAACCACTAGTCAGTGGGTTGGTATTGACAAGACAACCTGGTATTATTCTGACAAATCCACAAACTCAATCCCAAACTCACCAATTTCCAACCTTTCAGTTTACCCCAACCCCGCAACCAATAACATCAGCATTGAAACCAACAGCAACCTGCAGGGAGAAACTACAATTTGTATTTTCAATATGAATGGAACACTCATAAAGCAGGAAAAATTCCAAAGCCAGAACCTGATTGAGATGGATGTAAGCGCTCTGGCAAAAGGGCTTTACCTGGTTAAAATACAGACGAATAAGGGAATTGAGAGTAAAAAACTGGTGGTTCAGTAAGGTGTTCAGAAAAGGGTTTCATCCTCTTTTCGGGGGATGGAATCCCTGTTTGTATAACTGATGCTGTTGGATTTTTTGAGGTTTTTCATGGCTGTCAGAAAACCAAAACGCAAAATAAAAAACAATTTTATTGAGCAGAAATTAAGGTTTGTAATTCATTCATGAAGTTATGTGCCAACGGAATCATTGGTTTTACATCATCTTCTGTCAGATTGAATAAATCGTCATAATCGCCAGTTTGTCGCAGTTCAAAAAGTTTGGAGTACAATTTTCCAGCCTCTTTCGAAATAATACCCGTTTTTACAAAATGTAATCCAAACAATCGAATTACGCCGCTATGGGTTTGTGCTGAGTAATTATTCTGAATTAAAAGAGCACTCGTCATGTAAAAACAAGCGTAATACAATCTGTTGATAACCGCATTCCAATAACTAAGTGTAGCAATCCCTTCAGCTTCTGCAAAGGTATCTTTAGCTTTTTGTACCCTGAAGGTAACAATTGCTTCCCGTTCATCCGAAGTTAAACTCATATCAGGATTCCCTCCTTTTCAACGTTTTTATAGAATGGAGTAAAGCTTCGTTTCTGCCAATCAGACCTGGTATAAAGCTTTGCGGAAAAATGCTCACCAATATTCCATCCAAGTTCATATAAGGGAAATGAGATATTGTCAAAATCAGAGGATTCTATTTTTGGCTTATCTAAAATAACCAAAATATCCCAGTCCGAATCAGGATTTGCGTTCCCTCTGGCCTGAGAACCAAACAGTATTACACGTGCCTCTGGAGATATGGATTTTAGTGTCTTTTTTATAGCCTTCAGAATTTCTTCTCTGGATTTCTTCATTGTTTCAATATTTTGCACGAATATACAAAAATACTGGCATACTACCTTAGCGCCTTCTTATATGTTTCAATCGCCCTATTCCTTGCAAATGCAGGTTCAATCCTGGGTTTTGGGTATGCAGAAGTTTCAAATCCGGGAACCCATTTCCGGATGTATTTGAAATCCATATTAAATTTTTCGGTTTGATTTTATCCTGTACATTTTGTTTGTAATGGGTTGGATTTTCCTTTTTATTCCCTAACTTTATATCTGTATATCACCCCGTTATCAATGAGATTCATTAAACAATTCATCAGTCGTATTCCTTATTGGGCCTACCTGCTCGTGCTGCTTGCAGTGGTTGTAAATACCATTTACCTGGGAAACTTGTACCGGTTGAGATTTGGTGATGTTGATTACAGGTTTGCTGAAGGTAAATGTGTCATTGCCCAAATGTCTGCCTGGGGATCGAGTAACAGGGCAGGAATGAAGCCGGGAGACTTTGTACTTTTCATTGATTCCGTAGCCATTTCAGGACCGGAACAAGCATACTCCATTGAAGGCAGTCATGCAATAGGAGATACACTTACCTATATAGTTTCAAGAAATAATAAAGAATATGCACTCACACGGATTATAACCTCTTTTGTGAAGGAAGCGCCGGCGTTATACTATATAAAGTTTGTACTGATGATGCTTTTTAGTATCGCTTGCCTTTACATTCTTTATAAGAAACCCGGTGACCGGACAGCAGTGATATTTTTCATTTATTCCCAGATTTGTTCGGTATTTCACATCGCGTATATTCTTCCTTTGGCGAATCTTTTTACAAATTTTGCCAGCATATTAATCTTTTATTCCGGTTTTTTATCCGGCCCGGTTCTTACCCATTTTATCCTGCTTTTCCCGCAACCTATCCTCATCTACCGGAAGATCAGATGGTTGATGGTCCTGTTCTACGGAACCGGATTTTTAATTGCTTCATTATTTGTAATTATTCACTTGCTTGCTATTTATCATCCTTCAGGTGATTACTATATGAATTTGTTGGGAGTTATTAACCGGATCATTGTGTCATGGATTTTTTTCAGTTTTTGTGTATCAATGTCCGGAGCATTTTACCAGTTCCGTACGATAAAGAATACTGTTGCCCGAAACCAGCTTCGCATGGTGATCATCGGCGCTTTTTTCGGATATTCGGCACCTATGTCTTATGCAGTTTTCTATGATTATCTTCTTCACCTGAACTTTTTGTATCCATTCATTTTTTATGATCTTGCCCAGGGAATCACGGTAATTATAATGATTATCTGCTTTCTGATTGCCCTTTTCCGTTACAGGATCTGGAATATTGAAATTTATATCAAGAAGGTTTTATTATACCTTATTGCTACCATAGTTATAACATTAACCTATTTCCTTTTAATCTATCTCGTAAGTCAATTGACAAAAGGCGAATCTGATATCATCCGTTTTCTGTCACTGGCTGTTTCAGTCATCATCTTCCTGATTTTGCGCGATAAACTTCAGCAACTAATCGACAGGTTCTTCCACCGTGAAGCTTATGACTCGACAACGGTAGTAGCTGATTTTGAAGAAAAACTGGCCGGGATTTACAGGTTTGATGAACTCAAATCAGGAATTGTGCAAGGGCTGGATGAAATTTTTCATTTCAAATCACTGGTTTTTAACCTAAAAAAAGAGGAGTTGATTTATGTTCCGGCATATTCGCTTGGACAGGCGCAAACGCTGGTTGAAAAGGAATACAGTGTTTCACCTGAAATGGAACAAAGGTTGCAAAAATCCCAGGTTTTCTCCCCGGCAGAACTTGACCAAAAGTTGTCTGTTCCTGAAATGGCAAATGGCGAACTGGTTGTTCCTTTGCTGAAGGAAAATAAGCCTTACGGATTTTTCCTTTGCGGGCCGAAGAAGTCGGAGAAAACCTATTCCATTCAGGATATCCGGGTTCTCTCCCTCATCGCCAAAAGAGTAATCGCTTTATTCAACACTGCAGGTTTATATCAGAAAGACCTCGACCGTCAGTTGATGCTGGAACGGGAACGGGCGAGGATTTCGCAGGATATGCACGATGATATTGGGGCAGGACTCACCAGGATCGCGATGATAAGTGAAACCGGATTTAAATCTTCGGACCAGGGACCGGAAGTTAGAGAACGCATGGCTAAAGTTGCTTCTTCGTCGCGTGATATGATTGCAAGGCTCAATGTAATTGTGTGGGCGCTGAACCCACGATACGACAATCTGGACAGCCTGATATCCTATTCCCGGAGGTATTTTGGTGAGTATCTCGACAACTTCGGGATCCGTTTTATTATTAAAGTCCCTGACATCATTCCTCAATTATCCATTACTCCCGATTTCAGGCGAAATGTTTTTTATGCCCTGCAGGAAGCCATTCACAATGCGGTAAAACACGGAGCCGCTTCTGAGATCGTCATTCAAACATTGATCAATGGAAACAAGATGGAAATAACGGTTACTGATGATGGAAAAGGTTTTGATACAGATAGGAAAGATTTACATGGAAACGGACTGATCAATATGAAAAAAAGGGCTGAAGATATGTTTGGTTCATTTGATATTCAAAGTACACCGGGTGAAGGAACTAAAGTTAGTTTTGTTTTCAGCCTGGGTAAAAATACAACAAAAGGGTGATTGTCGTTACTGATTATGCTAGGTAATTTTGTCAAATGACTGATGAAACTGCAAATATAAAGGTTGTAATCGTTGAGGATGACGAAGAAATGCGGAAAGGACTGGAAACCATTGTTCAGTCGCATCCGGCATTAAAATGTATTGCGACTTTTTCATCCGGAGAGGAAGCATTGAAGCAAATTCCAGAACTGATTCCAGACATTGTGCTGATGGACATTCACCTCCCGGGCATCTCCGGAATTGATTGTGTCAGGCAGCTAAAACAACTCCTTTCCTTCACCCAGTTTATGATGTGTACGGTTTACGAGGATAACGAGAATGTTTTTGAATCGTTATGTGCCGGCGCTACCGGATATCTGCTGAAGAACAGCCCGCCGGGAAAAATCACCGAATCCATCATAGACCTTTATCATGGCGGTTCTCCTATGTCATCCATCATAGCACGAAAAGTGATCCATACTTTTCAGCCGGTTACACATTTAAACGTTGAAAAAGAAAAACTGACCAAACGGGAGCTCGAAATGCTCGATCTTTTAGCAAAAGGTTACCGTTATAAAGAAATAGCCGATCAGCTTTTCATCAGTTTCGAAACGGTTAGGACACACATCCATAATATTTACGAGAAGCTTCATGTACAATCACGAACTGAGGCATTGAATAAGATCTTTCCCCGGTAAGAACATTATTTTTCAAAACAACTTCCTGTATTATTTTTATCCGTTTTGCAATATTTCTACTGTCTGTTAATCAAATAAATAGATTGTCGGAATATACAACGAAATGCGTATTGCGCGCCCCTGTAAAAGGAGGTAATTTTATCTATACAAACATTAAAATATCATATTTATGAAAACATTAATTCTACTTTCAGTATTTCTCTTCTGCAATGCTCAACTTTCTTATGGGCAGTGGTCAAACACCAATTTATCAGTACCTAGAAGTTCCATGGGATCAACCACACTTGGCAACAAAGCATATTTTGCCGGGGGTCACAACGGTTCAATTATTTTATCCTCAGTTGAAACCTACGATGTAAAAACAGGATTATGGGAAATCATTGGCAATTTGAATACTGCCAGGCAAGTAATTACAGGAGTATCCTGTGGATCAAAAGTGTTTTTTGCCGGTGGTGTCAGTTCTAATATGAATACCACCTATTCAACAGTAGATATTTATGACACTATTACCAGACAATGGTCTGTAAAACAACTCTCTATACCAAGATTTGATCTCGCTGCTGTCAGCAAAGGCAATAAAGTTTTGTTTGCCGGTGGATGCTTATATGATCTAACTGGCTACAATGTTGTTGACATATACAATACCCAGACAGATTCATGGTCAACAGCTAACCTTTCAATTGCAAGGGGAGCAATGGCTTACGCTGTCGTGGGTGATCTGGCCATTTTTGCCGGAGGAATTTTACCCGGGGGTGCGCTCTCTAACCGGGTGGATATTTACAATTTTGTCACAGATACGTGGAGCACCGCTACTCTTTCTCAGGCCAGATGCTGGGCCAGCGCTACTACCATGGGCAACAAAGTGTTGATTGCCGGTGGAATGAAAAGTTTTCCAAATGTACCAAGTGACCGTGTGGATATTTATGATGCCTCCAATGGTACCTGGTCAACAGTAAGCCTTTTTTCTGCAAGGGCAGGGATATCATCCGGTACTGTAAATGGTAAAGCGTATTTCGCCGGTGGCTCCAACGTTGCTAATGGCGGGATTCCGTATGATTATTCAGATGTAATTGATATTTATGATGGCAATACCTGGTCAAAGGATGTTTTACCACAACCTCGTTGCAGTGCAGGCCTGGTTCTTGGTGATAAATTCCTTATTGTCGGTGGGAAAAATAATACCGGGGTTCTTTCGTCTGTCGCAATCTTTAAAGATCCAACCCCTGTTTTCCGCACTTTTTGAAAAATGCCTCTGAAACCCTTGATTTTATTGAGACAGATTTTCAAATTGGGTGTCCCGACAAAAATCGAATATTGTTGAAAAAATGATTTCTAATTCAAATATTGAATTCTCAGAGGGTTAAAAATAAAATAGTCAAATTTTAACCGTTATAACAACCAAATTCTTCAAATTTTCAAATTTTGTCCTTTTCTCAAGGTGTCCCATAGCGGAAAACAGGAAAGGAGGTAATTTTATTGATACAAATATTAAAATATCAAATCTATGAAAACAAAATTTTTACTTTCAGTATTTCTCTTCTGCATTGCTCAACTTTCTTATGGGCAGTGGACGTACGACAAATTATCAGCCCCAAGATACCGCATGGGGGCTGCTGTTCTTGGGACAAAGGCTTATTTTGCCGGAGGTGCGAATAGCGCTGGAGTGGCAGTTTCAACAATCCAGGTTTATGATGTAAAAAATGAAGCCTGGGATACAAGTATTCCTCTCAATTTATCAGTTCCACGAATGCACCTTGCCTGTGTTGCTGCAGGCTCCAAAGTGTTTTTCGCAGGTGGTGTAAATTTGAACAACATGGCATTGTTTTCGGAAGTTGATATTTGGGATACCATCACAAAACAATGGACTCTTAAACAGCTCAGCGTTCCACGGGTATTTTTATCGGCAATAAGCAATGGCGAAAAAGTACTTTTTGCTGGAGGTGTTGTTTTAACAGGTCATGGCCCTTCGTTCGATGTTGTAGATATTTATGATATAGCTACAGGGTTGTGGTCGGTAGCTAAACTTTCCATTCCCAGGTCAGGCATGGGTGCAGCAGTTGCAGGTAACCGTGCTTTTTTTGCAGGTGGTACTATGGAGGAAACATCCACGGTCACCAAAAGGATTGATATCTATGATTTTTCGACCGGAACCTGGAGTATTGACTCATTGTCGGAAGCAAGAGGATCTCTGGCAGCAGTTACACTTGGCAATAAGATATTGTTTGCGGGTGGAACAAATGCCGGCAATAAACCAACCGGCAAGGTGGATATTTACGATGTTTCGACCAGCAAATGGACAACGGCAAATCTTTCCGTGCCCCGGGCATTATTCCCTGATCCGTCTGCTGCTGCAATTAATAACAATCAGGCAGTTTTTTCCTGCGGTGGACATTTTGATCTTTTCACTCATAGCTGGAAATCCTATTCCAATGTGATAGATTTTTATAATGCTTCAACAAATTCCTGGTCATCCGGAAAACTCACAAAATCGCTATTGCTGTATTCTGTTGCAGGACTTCAGGATCACTTCATTGTTGCAGGAGGATATTCTCCCGGTTTAGATGTCCTTGTTGATAAAGTTGAAATATACTCCCCAACCCTTATTCATGTCCCCGCTGATTATCCCAAAATACAACCCGCCATCGATGCTTCTTCCAACGGCGACACAGTGCTTGTAGCCGAGAACACTTATTACGAAAATATCAACTTCAAAGGCAAAGCCATTGTCGTTGCGAGTGAATTCATCATGGATCGCGACACCAATCATATTTCCAAAACCATCATTAACGGCAGCAAACCGGTAAATCCTGATATTGGTTCGGTGGTAACCTTTGAATCAGGTGAGGATACCACTTCTGTTTTGTGCGGGTTTACCATCACTGGTGGGACCGGAACAATTGAAAGAGATGCAACAATTGAGTCTTATAAATGGAGGTATGGCGGAGGAGTAAGAATTCAGACTTCAGGCGCCAAACTGTTGTACAATTACATTGAAGGCAACACAGTTTCCAATGATACCATTGTTGTAGGAGGAGGCATTCTTGCAGGAGGACCGGTAAACAAAATCCCCTGGGTAGTCGTGCGTAATAACAAGATCAGGAACAATAAGGCGATAAGCTTAAAAAATTCAGGTGAAGCCGGTGGAATTTTTAATGGTTATAACCTAATAATGGCTGACAACGAAATATCTCATAACGAAGCAAATGGCTCTTCGCAATCTCTTGGTGGTGGAGCATTTATTTATGGTGGTTTTGGGACAATCAATGTGAATATCAGGAATAACCTGATTATGGAGAATAAGGGAGTTTCTTTCAGTAATATTTCAGCGGGTATACATGGCGCAGGTCTTGCCATTTGGAAGAGTCCGGGAATTGTGTCGGACAATATTATTTCCAACAATAAGATGGAGATGTCCGCCGGCAAAGCGGGATTTGGAGCGGGAGTATTTGTACAGGAAGTTATTGCCAATGATCTTATTTTTGAAAATAACCTTATTGCCAATAATACTTATGTCGGCGGGACATGTGCAGGTGGAGGAATGTTTTTATACAATACCGGGGGGAAATTCAGGAACAATGTAATAGTTGGTAACCAAGCCACCCGGGGAGGCGGAATCACCATCGCGGATAATTCAGGTGTACCATCTGTACTGATCAACAATACGATAACAGGGAATAAAGCAACTACCTCCGGTGCCGGATTGTACATCAATTCTGCGAAAGCCGATGTTGTAAATACCATAATATGGGGAAATACAGCGCCTAATGGAGCGTCTATATATCGGGAAGGAAGCACTCTAACAGTAAAATATTCGGATGTGCAAGGCAGTACTTTGTGGCCGGGCGAGGGAAATATAAACACAAATCCTATGTTTTCCGGGAGTGTTGAGAATCCTTATGCCTTGTCCACCGGATCTCCTTGTATTGATAAAGGTATTCCTGATACCACCGGATTGGGCATGGACACAATAGACATAATCGGCAATCAACGGATATGGGGCGCGAGGGTGGATATGGGCGCGTATGAATTTGGCTCCTTTCCGTCAGGTATTGAAGAATCGGTTGCGGCCGATAAAACAATCAGCTTGATGAATTATCCCAACCCGTTCACCACTTCAACAACTTTGACAATTATCCTCGAAAAATCGGCCAATATAAATATTCGCGTGTTCGATATTTTCGGACGACTGGTTGCCGAACCTGTAAATGAATATCATCAGAATGGAAAACTGAATGTACAATGGAATGCCGAAGGACTACCTGCCGGGGTTTACTTTTGCCGGTTAAAGGCGGGAAACCAGTTTATTACGCACAAGATTGTGAAAATGTGATAATTGTTTATCAGACAGGGGTTCCATCCTTTTTTCGAGGGATGGAATCTTTCGGGAATAAAGGCAATTCGAAAAATATCAATGTTTTGTGGAATGACAAACTATTAACGCTGACAGTACCGAGTTTTCGGGATCGGACGCTGTCAGGTTTTCCGGAGTTGCATGACCTTTCAGCGTCTTTAGACCTGGAAGCGTCAAGAACCAAAACGCTAAAAAGTAGGCAATAAACCACAAATAACTAACAAAATGAAAAAACTAACCTTATTCATTTGCTTAACGCTTGTTTCTGCAGTTGCTTTTGCACAATGGACATGGCAGAACCCGCTGCCAAAAGGAAATGACCTGCATTCAGTTTATTTTATTGATGCCAGCACAGGTTATTCAGTTGGTAAATTTGGTACAATTATAAGAACCTTAGATGGAGGCACAAATTGGACTAATTTGCAAAGCGGAACAACTGCATGGTTACATTCGGTATACTTTACCAATACCAAAACCGGTTATGTAACAGGCGATGGTGGCACCATCTTAAAAACGACAGATGGAGGTACAAATTGGACTGCTCTGAAAAGTGGAACAACTGTCCCGTTAAATTCTGTTTACTTCACTGATGCTAATACAGGATATGTGGTTGGTGGATTTTATATATTGTGGGTTTCATATATACGGATAATCTTGAAAACCAGTGATGGAGGTGCAACCTGGACTGAACTATTGAACGAGAATACTTCTCCATTATATTCCGTTTTCTTTACCGATGCCAATACAGGTTACGCTGCCGGCAACACTATCTTAAAAACTATTGATGGAGGTAATAACTGGACTGATATAACGAATGGAAAATATTATGGCAAATCAGTTCATTTTACCGATGCCAATACAGGGTATGTAAGCTGGGAGGGAACCAATTTTAAAACCGTTGATGGAGGCAAAACCTGGTCAGAATTTACGATCGATCCATCTTCATTAATAAAGTCAGTTTATTTTACTGATGCCAAAACAGGTTACGCAGTAGGCTCAAATATCTATAAAACTATCGATGGAGGCACAACCTGGACTCAATTATCAAGTAGAATTGATGCCCCTCATTTAAATTCGGTTTACTTTACTGATGCCAATACCGGGTTTGCTGTGGGTAATGCTGGAACAATTTTAAAAACCACTGATGGAGGTATAACGTGGACAGGATTATTGCGAGGAACAACTGCCTGGTTAAATTCAGTTTACTTTACTGATACCTCTACAGGTTATGTAGCGGGTGATAATGGAACCATCTTAAAAACCGCTGATAGTGGAACAACATGGGCTGAATTAGCAAGCGGAACCACTGTCACATTAAATTCAATTTGCTTTATTGGCGCTGATACTGGGATTGTTGCAGGGAATAACGGAACCATCTTAAAAACCCTTAATGCAGGTACAAGCTGGAATGCAATATCCAGTGGAACAACCGAGGATTTAGTGTCAGTTTCCTTTCCAGATAAAAATACAGGTTACGCCGTGTGTAACCAGGGAACTATTTTAAAAACGACGAATCGCGGCGTGACATGGAATGCATTTCCACTGGAGTCAGCAAATTGCTTACTTTCAGTGTATTTTACCAATGTTAACACAGGTTATTCATTGGGCTGTATGCACGGTATGTACACGATTCTAAAGACTGTTGATGGAGGCATAAGCTGGACAGCAATATCGAGTGGGAGTGATAAGTATTGTAGATTAAATACAATTTACTTTACTGATGCCAATACAGGATATGTACTGGGTGATTGTGGAATCATTTTAAAAACTGTTGATGGAGGCGCAACATGGACTGCAACACCAAGTGGTACAGACAGCTGGTTAAAATCAGTTTACTTTACCAATGCCAATACAGGATATGTAGTTGGTCGTTATGTTTATGGATGTCTGATGGAGTGTCCACTAAATCCAAGCATCATCCTGAAAACAACCAATGCTGGCGAAAGTTGGACCAGTTTAACGGCTGTTTCAGCGCTCCATCTGAATTCAGTTTACTTTACCGATACCAATACAGGTTATATAGTAGGTGAAAATGGTATAATATTAAAAACCACCAATGGCGGCGGCTGGGTTTCCGCTGCAAAAACCCAGACAATGGAATCAACCTTCACCATTTACCCCAACCCCGCAACCAATAAAATCACCATCTCAACCCACAGCAACCTGCATGAAGAAACACTTGTTTGCATTTACAATATGAATGGAGCGCTGCTGCAACAGGAGAAATTCCAAAGCCAGAACCTGATTGAACTGGATGTAAGCGCTCTGGCAAAAGGGCTTTACCTGGTTAAAATACAAACGAATAAGGGAATTGAAACTAAAAAGCTGGTGGTTCAGTAACAAAACTTAATAACCTATTCCTCAGTTTGAATTTTACGTTTGACATTTTATTCCACCAGGAATATCAGGTATCTAATACTTTAGCTGTGCCTGATCATGTTCTTTAAAGGCATTACAAGCCACCAGGTGTTTTTCCATCACATCCATATCGTCACCTTTTATGGTTGCGCTGAAATCCAGAGCACGTTGTAACATTCGTATATAAGCTGACGGGGCTTGTTGACGGGATAACCTTCTTAATACTCCGATATAATCGTCACGATAAACTGTGGGAATGATGATCCTGGTCTGACCTTTAGCTACTGATTCTGCATTCATCATTACCCTGGCTATCCGTCCGTTGCCATCCAAAAACGGATGCACTTCACTAATAAGGAACATGATATAGGCAGCCCGTGCAAAAGGATGTGTCAGTGCCTGGTAAAAATCAAATCCTTTTATGAGAGTGCCTTTTACCAGCGAATGGTCAACAAAAAAGGTTTCACCTGCCCGGTTATTTTTATCTTTAAACTGGCCGGGGTTTTTGGATATTCTTGCACCCATTAGCACCCGATGCCGGTAAAGAAGTATTTCCAACAACTGATCTGCATTGGTTGGTACAATACTCATCTCCTGTCTGTTGCTTACCAGTTTGTAAGTACCCAGTATATCATGCGAATCTTCATTGCGCGAGGGCATTGGAGTATCTGTTTCAATGATGCGTCTGGCATCCTCCAGTTCAAACTCGGTTCCCTCAATGTAATTAGAAAAGTATGCTTCAAAAAAGGCAAAATTCCTGAAAGATTGGCTGCTGATGTTTTGTTCCGGCTGTTCTTTAAATTCCTGCTGCTTCAGTTCTACAAACAGTTTTTCAAATAATGGCAATCTGGCCGGGTCGTATGGATTGCCAAATGCCCTTGCCACCGCCAGTGGTGAGGACAATACTTTTGACGGATTTGTTGTAAGCAGGGCGCTAATGAGTTTGTTAAGTTTTTCAAACTCTTTTTCCATGCTCAATCCAGCTGCAATTTCTCTTGCTTTATCCCTAAGTTCATTCAAACCTGCTTCTCCTTTTACCCTAATCACATTTTCCAGACGGTCTTCAATTTCGGGAAGTGTTAGTGTCTTTGATTCGGGACCAGGCTGACGGCTCACCTGCAGGTTTTCCAATAGTGCCCTTTCAAATTGCGAACAGTAGAGTTCACCGGAAAAAGGATTATCGCCTTCTGTTTTGCCCGGACCTTCCATAAATCGAATCGTAATGCCGGGCAGACTTATCCTTTTTGTGTAAGAATAGGTGAGGAAAATATGCCCTTCTGATGTGGGTTGGAACTCCAGTGCCGACCGATGGCTGAGAATGGACCCGGTGTACAATTTTCCCAAAATGGCAAAGAGGTTCCTCCGGATGATTGTTTCCGGCGTATCTGAAAAATTGGGGGTATAGATACGGGATGCTATCTTCCTTAGCTTACCGGCTTTCTCCAACCTGGAAATTTGCTTGCTTAATCTGGAATCGCTGGAAGAAAAGATGACCTCCTGAAGATGTATAGGCAAAATATTTTCCATTTAAAGTAGTTTGAAGATCAAAATTATAGAATATTTTCCACTAATAAGGCGTTAAAGGAAAATATTTTCCAGTATATGTTGAGCTAAGAATTTTGATGAATTCAACCTACCTAAAAATCAGTTTAAGGGTTTGTGTTTCTTTCGCGCCTGAAATTTTAGCCAGATAAACTCCTGCCCGAAGTTGAAGCTGAACGGAAACCAGCGGATCGTTTGGAAATAGTTGCGAAAATACTTTTTGGCCATTCAATCCAAAAACTTCGATGCTTACTTTCTCCTGAGAGCTGTTTTGGACTTCAAGTGTAACCACACCATCGGCTGGCTGAGGAAAGGCTTTAACCTGTATCTGGCTTGTTAATTGTTCGTTTCCGGTTGTACTGCATACACCTCCCAGATAGCTGTCAATCCAGGATATTCTCTGAAGCATCCAGTTTTTCATGTAATTCACATCTTCGGTATAGGAATTGCCAACATACGGATTGGGCCAAACGTATTTCCCCTGGATCGGCCATTTGGCAAAATTCCGGGTTGCCGCATCACCAACCTGACTTGTTGCCTGATCAATAGTTGAAGCAATTGAGCTATTGGAAAGAATCGTTCTTCTTAATTCGAGCCACCTGCATTTCAGCCTGTTTTTGAAATCAACATCATTTAATAATTTACTCCACCACTTCGGGTTGCCCCAACCATCAGCCGGAACCAGGTAATTCCAACCCCAGGTATTGCCTGCTTCCAGATAATTGGCATTCCCGAAAGCCAGGTCGTAATCCCAGATTGGCCCCATGCGTATCAGCGGGTTCCTGTCGTCACGATCTTTATGCAAAAACGCACTGAGCCGGTATCCATCCGTATTCTTACTGATCTCGACCATGATCCAGTAATCTATAAAAGATGATACGTCAATAACATTGGTATAGCCCATTTTCGGATCGTTATAAAACCAGCTTACCATTACATTTTCAAAATCGCGGATCTTTCGGGTAATATAATCTTTCTGAGCTGGTAAAATATCAGCACGGTCGGGATACGACCAGGCATAAAATACCTTTTTATTCCGGGGCCCACCGCCAGTTCCTGTCCCGTCATACTCCGAAAAGAACCCGTCCGTGTATGAACCGTCAGCCGACCGGTCAATTTTTACAATATATCCACCGGTGAGGCCAATTCCTGAAACATCTTTCGGCTCTAATTTGGCAATGTCAACCCTGTTCTTGTCGCGCTTAATTTTCTCAACCAGAATATAGAGGCCCTGATAAACGTCATTAATATACACTTCGCACATTTTGGTCCCGGGGGCGTACTTGCCCATTGATAAAGCCAGATTATAAGCCAGATAATTCCGAATCAGTGTTTTATCCGAATACGGGCCGTGCAATACCCAATCATTTTCCTCAGGTAATCCAAGAAGCGCCACATTGGCATTCGTTCCATCGGCATTGCGGGTTTCAAAACCCATATTCTTCTTTGGAAACATCATTGATGACGACCCACGGTATTCAATTCCGATTTTTCCACTGTAATTATTCCAGACATCGGTTGGGTAATTCAGATTCCCCTGACCATTGTCTATGGCACCCATATCAACGGTAACTTTAACGTCAGCCTTAATTTGCTGATTATTCGTCCGGATCATGATAAGTGGCAGTTTTGAACCCGGGATATCTTTATAAGGGTTGACAAACCAGGATGGAACAGTTCGGTAAGCACTTTCGGATGAAGTTAAGCCCACCGAAAACCAGGCATTCGAACTTAAATCACTGGAGGTTGCCGTTGCATTATTAACCTGTATGGCCAGCACATTGGCGCCGTTTTTCAGGCAAGTTTTTAATTTAGACTTCAGGAGCAAAAATGATTCGGGCTGCAAGGAATTATTATTCAGTGCTTCATGGTCGGTGGCGAACGAATTAAATGGTGTCGGAACACCTTCAGTTCCAAGATTGGCCCGGGCAATTTCAATTCCATTGAGGTAGGCCACAAAACCATCGTCATAATCCATGTGCAGAATTGCCGAAACAATCTTCGAAGTATCTTTAATTTCAAAGGCTCTGCGAATATATACCGCCAAAGGTGTTGGAGTTGAAGAAATAACAGTGCCGTCATCATTATCCGCGTATCCAATTCCACCAGTTCCACTGCTCCAGTCCGAATCTTGAAAATCAGGCATATTCCAATTCGTCGCCGGTCCTACTGTGGTTGCTACCCAGTATTTCCAGGTATCATTTGAGAGCACCACCGATTCCCAGTGATTGATGTTGTTTTGCTGGGCTTGAACTTGATTCAGTAAAAAAAATATAAACAACAGCGTTAGTAATACCCTTACAATTTTATGTTTTATCATTAGAATTCGATTTTCGATTAAAGCGTTCAAAACTAAGTGAAATAATGTAATGTCGTATTTTATCTTTGACTCACCCCACGTCCGCCAGCGGACGTCCCCCCTCTTCTCTACTCGTAGAATGGGGCAAAGCGAGCGCTGCGAGCTGGGGGTGAGTCGATAAAACAATGAATTTGAAATATGACATTTGTTTATTTTAACTTAATTAATTCCAAATTGGTGAACGCTAAGGTTAAGCAATTTCAATTTGACTTCTATTTGATTTGAATTTTAAACGACCAGGCATAGCTGCACGATGTTGGCCGTGCTTTATCGCGTGGATATTGAATAGTCAAACCATTTGTGGCATCCCAGTTCCATTCCAGATTTCCGGGAACACCCAACATGGTAATTTTTGATCCGGCAACCGGTTTAACTGCTTTCAGTTTAAATTCTTCGCCTTGCCATTTCAGGAATGTAGCATATACAAATCCACCTTTCGAAGTAAACCGTGCATCACCTTCAACCTGTGTCGTCCACGGACGTGTTCCATAAATAGCTTCACCGTTTGTAACGAGCCATTCTCCCAGTTTCAGGAGCGGATATTGTTCGTATTCAGGAATGATTCCGGCTGCAGTCGGCCCGACATTAATATCAAAATTGCCATTTCGGGCAACTCCGTCAATCGTTTTGTCTATAAACTCTTTGGGCGACAAACAATCTTCCATATCGGTATCCTGGTTGTAGCCAAAGGTTTTAGCAATTCCCTGCCAAAACGACCATTTGTGGGTGAGAATTCCAAGACTTCCATCGTTATAACTGTATTCCACATTATACAAATCGCCGTGTTTGCCGCGGTCTTCCGATCCGAAGCGGTCGTTTACAAATACTTCCTGATTTCGTTTAGCTGCCTGGTTGTAATAATAAGCAACCACTTCTTTCATTTTCCAGAAGGGTTCCGGATGGTCCCATTCTCCGTCGAAATAGAAAAAATCAGGATGATAAAGTTCAATCAATTCCTTGATTTGAGGGATCATAAAATCGTCAACATAATTGTTCACTTTTTTCAGGCCGGCATACGGAATATCTTTTCCTGTATAGAGAGGATTGTACCATTCGTACAACGAATAATACAAACCAACTTTCAACCCTTCTTTGCGGGCAGCAGCGAAATATTCACCAAGAATGTCCTTTTTAGGGCCCATTTTCATCGCATTCCGGTCGGTATATTTGGTTGGCCACAAGCAAAAACCATCGTGGTGTTTCGAGGTAATGAACATGTATTTGGCGCCCATGTTTTTGGCAAATTTCGCCCACTCAGCCGGATTGTATTTTTCGGCTTTCCATTCAGGAATAAACCGATCGTAGGTGAAATCGGCGCCATATTTTTCCTGATGATAAGTATAGGTCGGATTGTCTTTTTCGGTCATTCGTTTTCCATACCATTCGGCATACGAAATATCCTTCTCGCGCGGGGCCCAGGCCGGCACGGAATAAACTCCCCAGTGCATGCTCAGGCCAATTTTTGCATCATCGTACCATTCAGGCATTTTATGCGAGTCGAGCGACTCCCAGGTGGGCTGATAAAGTGGTTGTGCCATCAGACTAGAAACAGATAAAATAATTGCAGGCACGGCTGTTGAAAGAATAGGTTTCAGTTTCATTGGTGATATAGGTTTAAATGGTTAAAATCGAACTGTTATTGATTTCCATTGGTCAATTCAGAATCACTTTCCGGGTAAATGAATTTTCCCGATTTGAAAGTTGAAGAAAATATATTCCTCTTGCAACTCCTTCATTGGCCAGATTAATTTTTACAGGATTTCCTGCAGATAGCGGCTGATCTTTAAAAATTGTTGAGATCAATTGCCCCGGAAAATTGTAAAGTTTAACTGTAACAGGCATTTCTGAAGAAGAAGAACTGATCATTTCAAAAACTCCTGAATTCGGATTGGGAAAAATACGAATATCGGCAAACTGTTCTGGCAAGATTTTACTATTGGTAGCAGTCACTTTTTCGATGCTTACATTATCCAGAAATACTTTTCCGGTAAAACGCCCAAATCCAAATCCAAAGCGGCAATTGGGATCACTGGCTTTGCTCATGGTGACTGTCCAGGTATAACTCTGTCTGGTTTTGGAAATGTTTTTGGTTGTTGAATAATAGGTCGTGTAATTGTCGTGGTTTTCAGCCAGAAAAATATCCATTTGATTTGGGTTTTCGGACCAGGTATCAAAGCTTATTTTGTAGGTTGTTCCCTGAACCAGCGGAATATTTAAATACTGATCAACAATGTGCCAGTTGGCGGTTCCCGGACTGGTAACATTAATAACATAAACTCCATCATTCACCGATGCAGTGGCCTTCTGGTGTGCACTGTAAAAATAGAAATTGCCCCAGTTTTTCATTCCCAAACTGAAATCGCCATTTACGATCAGTTCATTTTTTTTTTTGAAAACCGGAGTGATGTTCCAGTCCTTTACAACTTCCAGTTTCATTGGGTTGGCCGAACCGAGATGCAACCATTTATCGAATTCGAAGCCATTATCAGGTTTTGCTGTCAGGGTAACAACTGCTCCTTCAGGATAAGTTGGCTGATTGGGCGAGACTTCGACGGTCCCGCCTGTTGCCGGTTCTATTTTTAATGAAAACGGCCCTGTCGTTTCCTGCAACTGATAAACCCGAACGTAATCAATGTAAAATTTATGCGGAAGTTTGGTATCGTCTAATCCTTGCTGTGCGCCCCAACTGCCGCCGTAAGCCAGGTTCAGGATAAAATAAAACATTTTATTGAACGGCCACACTTTCGGATCGTCAGATGATTTGGTATAAGTGTGGTATTTTACTCCATCGGCATACCATTCCAGTTTGTCAGGCGACCAAACAAGGGTGAAAGTGATGAACTTGTTGTATGGCTGACTAATTGCTGTGGTAGAATTTCCAGAGCTCTTATGACCCGAACCTGAATCTGATCCAAAATGGGCAGTAAAATACAAGTTCGAAGGATTCATACCTACATATTCCATGATGTCTATTTCGCCACTTCTGGGCCAGCCACCATATTCATCATCGGTAGGCATCATCCAGATGGCTGGCCAGGTGCCTTTCCCGGTCGGAACTTTAGCACGAATCTCAAACTTTCCGTACAGCCAGTCACCTTTGTATCTCGAAATTAAACTCGCCGAAGTATAGCTGGCGCCTTTGTATGCTTCCTTCCGCGCCTCAATAATCAGAACGGTATCCTGAATCCGGGCATTTTCAGAGCGTTTCCAGGTATAATACTGAAGTTCATCATTTCTGACTTTCCCAATTTCATAATCCCATTTGGTACTGTCGGGCAGGCCGGATGTGTTAAACTCATCGCCCCAGACTTTTACGTATTTCTGAGGGAAAGCCTGAATAGTAAGGCAAAAGGTAAAAAGGAAAAGTGAAAGTTTTTTCATGATCTGATACAGTTTAGGTGGTGTAAATTTAGGAAGAAAACCTGAAGTATTATCTCGTTTTGCTTTATTCCTGTCAAATCAGTCCGTCAGTCCGCGCGCGACTCAAAGTCGCACCCGGACTGATTGCACCACCAATTTCAATCCACGCGCCCCTTGCGAGACGCGACTTTCGCTTTCGAGTTCCTTTATAGCTTGTTTCTGTTTCAATCCACGCGCCCCTTGCGAGGCGCGACAGCTTTGAATTCGGCGCTTTCCTGCTTTCCGGCACGTTTCAATCCACGCGCCCCTTGCGAGGCGCGACTGTATAGTGCATGAAGTGTTGTTTTTCAGTTAGTTACAAAGCTTATTCCGATGTCCGTCAAATACATTTCAAAATAATTCCTAAATATTCAGGGAAAATACTGTAACCCACTGATTTTAAGTATTCGCCGATCTACCTGCATTTTCATGAGAGCATAAGGTACGCGGAACTAAATAATTAGTGTTCCTTCCGGATCGTATCCCTCTTTATGCCCCACATGTTCAATTCTGTTTTTATAATTGTTGCCCAGAAAGTAATACCTTAAACTGTCTGACTCAGGATCAATAATGGATTCGAGCCGGTATCGCAATTCAGTAAATTGTGCAGGATCAATTAAACATTCGAATACTGAATTTTGTACGCGCTGACCAAAGTTAACGCATTGCTTGGCAACCTGCCTCAATCTTTTTCGACCTCCAGGTGTGATTGTCTCAACATCGTAAGTGATTAATACCATCATAAACTTCTGATTATCTATTTATTTACAAAAACCGGATAATTATCGATATCTCCCCGAACAAACCGTGCCATCAGCATCGCCTGCGCATAGGGTAATAACCCAACCGGAACAGAGATTTGTAAATACGGATGTTGGATTTCTTCCTGTTTCCGTTTTTGCCATGCGGTGATTACTTCTTTGCGCATATCGTCAGTCATCAGAATTCCACCTGCTTCATTTCCCTTAAATCCATGCTTATTGACCTGCTTCCGGTTAATGAGCGATAATACAAGCCGATCGGCCAGGTACGGCCGGAATTCTTCCATCATATCGAGAGCCAGACTTGCGCGGCCGGGGCGGTCGGTATGGAAAAATCCTACGCAGGGATCGAGGCCAACACTTTCCAAAGCCGCCCGGACTTCGTGCATCAAAAGGGTATAAACAAAAGAGAGTAGCGCATTTACATTGTCTTTCGGTGGACGACGATTCCGGCCTCTCATGAAAAAATCTTCCTTTTGAGAAAGAATAAGTTGATCAAAAACACCAAAATAGCCCTGCGCTGCTTCGCCTTCAACACCACGTAAAACATCAGCCGAAGATGTTCGCAAAACCTGTTTTTGCTTTAATGCAAGCAATTGTATGGCTGATTCCAGTTCAGGTGACTTTGTTTCCGGATTTTTTTCCCGAAATGAACGTTGCAAGACAGTACGGCAATTGGCTAATTTGCCGGCAACAAACAACTTTGCAAGACTAACTGATTGTTCTTCATGGTCAGCCATCCGGTATTGTTTACGCCTCAACAAAACATTACCTGAAACAGCTCCCACAACCCTGCATAAAAACCGGCCATGCTCAGTCAGGAAACTGAGCGCAACATTCCGTTCGGCACATAAATGCATTAAAGCCGGACTCGCTCCCATATATCCAAAACAAACAATTCCTTCGATAGTATGAATGGGCATCCTGAATTTTTCTTTATTGTCAAGCCGAATCACCACATTTTCTCCATCTCTCGTCAGATACGATTCTGGTGTAGTTACATAAAGTGTATTTAATAGTTTTCTCATTGGATCAGTCTGTATCAAGTGCATTTTTCAAATAATCGTTAACCTTCCTTGGGTTACTAAAAGCCTTTGGATTACAGAGTTCGACCAACGAACATGCGTTGCAGTGCGTTTTATAGATAGCCAGAGGAGTAGTTCCGGTTTCAAAAAGTTCGTGCATCCGAAGGGCATACATTTCAACCGTATTTCTAAGTTCATGACTGAAAATTACTTCGTGGCGATGGCGGGTTTCACCATAAAACAAGTAACCTTTCCCTATATTCAGATGAGAATCACCTTTCTCATTGTACATTTCTTCGAGGCAGATGGACTGGGCACAAAGTTGTACTTCGTCGCGTTCGTCGAGCTTGGGTTTCCCTCTTTTGTATTCAACAGGCAGAGGTTTCCATTTACCCGGATAACCTTCCATTCCTATTCCTTCACCTGTTTCAGACCGGATGAACTCTACCACATCAGCAACACCATATAAACCTAAACGATATGAAACCATTGAAACTGACCGGAGGGTGATAACGTTTCCACGCACTTCGCTTGCAAAGGGATCGTCAACCCGCTCGTGCATGTGATTCCCCTCAACGGTGCGCATATTTTCAGCCCATTGCTGCTCAATGTGTATCAATGCCCATTGCCGCTCACAAAAAGCAATATGCTGAATGCCGGAGAGCATTAAAAGATCGTCGTCGGTGTACATGTTTTTTATTTGTGATTTGATTACTTTTGCTTTAAATCAGATCAATATGAAAGAGATCGTTTTTATAGTTGAAGAATCGCAGGACGGGGGCTATTTTGCCCGGGCGGTAAATCATTCCATTTTTACACAAGGCGATACCATTCCAGAACTAAAAACGATGATTAGTGATGCTGTTCGCTGCCATTTCGAAATGGCTGATATGCCTATGCTGATTCATCTGCACGTTACCCATGAGGAGATTTTCACCTTATGAAGTTTTCGCGCAACCTTGATTCTCAACAGCTTATTAAAGCCCTTTATAAGTTTAGATACCAATCCACACCGCAGAGCGGAAGCCACATATGATTTACCAAACAAGAAAACGTCAAATCATTCCGAGTCCGTCTTGCAGTCGGGCCCGGAATAAAATACAGTCTAAAGCATTTCAATTAGTTCTACACCTTGAGGAACAAATTTTTCTATCGTTACTGTATAATCGCCCCATGAACGTGGCAGATCTACATTTTTTGTAATCTGCACTCTATCGAAAAGCTCACCTGATCTAGCAGATCCCAAATGGTTATTGTGTTTAAAAACAATCAATTTACGTGGGTTCATCTCGCCACGGGCAGCAGCACGATCATGTTCAAAAGCATTGAGTAATGCTTCCCACAATAAACTTAAATCTTCTTCTGAAAAGCCAGACTTTTGAGCATCTACGGCAGAAACAAAGCCGTGCATGCGATAAAGTGCATAAGGAACAGTTGATTTGCGGCCAAAAGTGGAAGCATTTTCACGTTTTTCCTGTGCTTTTGCTTCTTTTTCAGTGGTTACCGCACAACGGGTGATCGAGTGTTCTGCCTGATATATTCGGTCTTCTGATCGAGAAAAGGTAAACTGAACCGGGCCACGAACTGTTCCGGCACCTTTTTCTCCTGTAGCCAAAACTGCTCCAAATGTTCGCACGTCAAAAAAGTCATTACAAATGCTTCCTTGCCTTTTTTGAGGAGTATCGCCTTTTGCACTTTCGATAGTATTATTTAGGTAACTTCCCTGTTTAATGAAAATATCAAACCCTTTTTCAGGTGTATTATTACCATCTTCTCCAAAATTTGATTTTTTTAGTTGCACATAATTTCTGACTTTTCTTTTAATACAAACATCAGTAATTAAACCTTCCTGATTTTCAGCATCTACCCTAGGTAGGTTTGCCTGATCCGGATCACCGTTTGGGTTGCCGTCTTTCACATCGAATAAAAAAACAAAATCGTAACGATTTTTAATTGAATTAGTTGTCATAATTTATTCCTCTTTAGTTTCTATTATTGATTGTAATTCTTTGTTGGTTTTTGCATTTTCATAATCCTGTTGTTTCTGATGGTAATAGCCAAGTGCAAACTGCCCTTGCTCTTCCAGTGAAAAAAGAGCAGGAAACCCATTTAAAATACTGCACAATTCCTGTAATTGTCTGTCAAGAAATACAGCAAGACCAGGTTTTTCATGTTTCAATTTTGAAATGTGATTCTGCGACAATTTCATTAGCCGACCAAAAGCTGTTGCCGGGTTGGTCGAAGCCGATGTAAAAAAGCGTTCGCGTATTCCAGCATTAAGGTCTTTACCTTGTGCCGCCCGCTGAATACTTTCCATGACTGCGAAAATTTTACCGCAAACAATTGCCGGGCTTTTGTCATTTGGATCATTTTGTTTTTTAATCATTGTTCCTCCGTTTTTATTATTTCTGTTTAAAATAAATCGTATTAATGCAGCCCGTTCAGGCGTCATTGTTTCTTTTGATTGCCCATCTTCTGAGTTTTCCACAAATCGGATTCTTTTTAATACTGCTGAAAGAATCCATAAAGGTGGAACTGAGTTTTTAAGTGCCGCATCCCATAATTGCGTGGCAACCCGGGCGTTTGTTGGGTCGTTGCTGGATTTTGTATTATGCCCGGCCTTGGCCAAAGCATACAGTGGCACATACCTTATTTCGCTATAGGCTCTTATAGCAATATCCTGAAACCATTTAGCAATATTTTTTCGATAATCTTCTATACTAATCTCAATCCAATCGCGGATGGCAATTCGGGCAGCAGCACCTGAAAGTGTGCAGGAATAAAACTGATTGGTTTTAATAAATTTTGCTCCATTCACCCTTGCATTGGTAACCGAATCTATAAGATTTGAAACCTGACCTGCATCAGGGTTATCAAGTAGGTTTAACTCATCAGTGGATTCTTCTTCTTTCGTCCAGTAAATCATTGCTGTATCGGAACCAAAGTTTTTACGATTGGAGTAGAAAAACTGTGATTTAACCTTGCCATTCTTATCTTCCACTAATTTTTCACTTCCATTTGCTAATAACCAATTCAGTCCTTCCACATAGTTTTTGGCACAATTTGTACAAATTGAAGAGTTGTCATTTCCTTTCAAATTGTATGATTCAAAAGCCTTTTCATTATACGAAACCAAGGCACATCCAGCAGTTTGTCCATCGGGTATCCGCTTGATTAAACCATGTGGTTGGTTCACAACCGGAAAATCTGACTTGCCGCAAACAGAGCAACACTTCTTTTGTCCAACCAGTTGTTGAGTCTGTTCCTTTTCAAATCGGTCAATTATTGCATCATAAACAACTTGCTGCTCATGAATTCGCATATCGCACATACGGAAAGCAATATTACCTGCCCTATCCTTTTCTCCAACCTGTGTTTCAAACGCAAGAATTGCTTTATCCAAACCATTTAACTTATTACTAAAATAAAAGTTAAAAGCAGGAGTCAAAATTTCAACCTCCTTATAAAGTTGCAATTTTGATAGGAAGAGCTGGTGTTTAAATGATGTTGCAGATTGCGCCTTTTTTTGAACCACTGTTTTTTCTTCATCCAAAATATCTGGATTTACACCTGAATAGTTTAACACCTCCTCAGCTTTATCAAGTAATAACCGGGCTTTCCCCTTCTTTGAATTTAGTGCTTCTGCTTTCCTGCTAATCTTTTCGATAACCAAAAAAGAATCGAATGAACCATCTTCTTTAATAACCAAATCAATCGAAATTGGCTCATCTTTTAATGCGTCATGTCCGGTTCGGATTCGTTTTCCGAATTCTGCTAATTCTTTAATCATATAGAAGTCTCCTTTTCTTCGTTTTGGTTAAACTCATAAATAGCAGAAGAAATCTCACTATCCATATCTGGCTGAAAGTGTGACGAATGCATCATTTTCTCATTTTCAACATTGGAGCATTCCAACACACCATTTTCAATTTTCACATCGTAAAAGAAGATTGGCGATGGATTGCCTTTAGCATCGTAAAATATATCGAACAGCATACTTCCAATGGGAATGATTTCCTGAATAGGCTGTTCGTTTCCATTAGGTTCTATAAACTCAGCAGCAAACTCACGCGTACCCAGGAATGGACGCCTCCAGCATTGACCTTTCTTTACCCGCCGTTTAAACATTTCAGCATATTTCTTTACAGGATTTTTAGGGTCAAATTCTTTCTGATAAACAGAAGCTTCGATGATGTATGCCACATCTTTCAAAACAATGCTGTTACGCTGCGCTCGTTTTTCTTCAATTATGATGGGCGTTTTGCCTTGTTTCGAGTTAATTTCATTACGCTTTACCGAGAAAAACTTAACAGGATTAAGCACCCAGATTCGATGCACCCACCATTGAAATTCAGGTTTCCAAAGGATAGAATCGAGAACTCCCCTTGCCGCCGATGGTGTCATACACGGATAGGTCATACGTTCTACTTTTAAATCAGGTCGCGTAAAACAAGCGAAGTCGCCTGTTACTTTCACTCTAACAATTTCATTATCTATCATATATCGTAATTTTAAAGTTTATACAATTAAAGTGTCGAGTTGTGCGTTGCTTGAAATTCCGTAATCTTTGTCATAAGTACCATACCATTTCCAATAACCCTGTGGTTCTTTACCAATCTTTCCAATGTTATCCTTTATGAAATTCTCATACACCTGAACCGTATATTGTTGCATGGCCCGGTAATCGTCGCGCGACAAAAATGGTTTATAACGAATCCGGTTATACAAATCAGAGCTTTCGTCGCAGAGTATAAATATAGGTGTTGTTTTGTTTTCAATCAGATGGTATGCTCCGGCAACTGTTTTAAAATTGAACCCAAGTCTGGCCATCTCTATATTCTTGATATCTTCCGGTATAAAAAGTCGAAATACCTTCCGGTAATATTCTCCAAAGAAATCATGTTCATAAAGCAGAGTTTCATTATCCTTATATAAACTATTGGCAAACACTGCTAACGAACGATACTGCTTGCTTGGAGTTCCTGCATCCTCAATTGCGAAGATGAATACATTACCTGCTTCTGGCATTTTTCCTTCGCGATTACACCGCCCGGCAGACTGGATGATAGATTCCAATGGAGCAATCTCCCTGAAAACACAAGGAAAATCAAAATCTACCCCAGCTTCTATCAATTGGGTAGAGGAGACCAAAATCCTTTCCTTCTTGCTAAGACAATCCCGTATCCTTCCAATCACCTCCTTTCGGTGAGCAGGAAACATACTGGTAGATAAATGAAAGGTCTGATAATCTGCCTTATCCCTGATAGCATCGAAAAACGAAAGTGCCTGTTTCTTAGTATTAAAAATACATAAGCTAGAATCGTCTTGTTCCAATACTTTTATGGAAAGTTCTTCTATTGAGACAGGGTAGTAATCATTCACTGGAAGGTATTTTACCCTTCTTGTAGCATCAAAAACTACTTTGGGATTTTCGACCAACGATTGGATGTTTTCAATACCATTGAACCCTTCACTTTTTTCAAACGCAGGTTGTGTTGCAGTACAGAAGAGGAACGAAGTCCCCATCACTTTTTGGACGTTTTTCAATATAGAAAGTGTCGGTAAAACCAGCTCTTTCGGCAAGGTTTGGACTTCGTCAAAAATAACCACAGATTGGGCTATGTTGTGTACTTTACGGCATCGAGATGGTTTATTGCCAAACAACGATTCAAAAAACTGGACCGAAGTAGTTACGATTATCGGATAATCCCAGTTTTCGGTTGCCAGCCTTCTGGTATGCGCTTCATTCTGAATAGATTCATCCGCAATTTCTTTATTGTCTTCCTCGTCCTCATTATAATTAGAATGATGCTCCAGCACCCATTCCTCACCAAATATCCTCTTCAGTTCCTTAGCTGTCTGATCTATAATACTTATGAAAGGAAGCACTATGATTATTCGTTTTAAGGAATTGTGCTTCGCATGATGAAGCGCCCAGCTGACAGAAGCCAATGTTTTTCCCATTCCAGTGGGTAGGGTCATTGAGAAAAAACCAGTCTCTGCTTGACCTTTAGAAATAGCATAACTGCGTACTTTATTTCGTAATGTATTAATATAGCCTTCTTTGCTCTTCCCCTTTAACTCACCTTCTAATTTCTCCAACAAATACTCTGTATCAAATACTTTTAAATTTCTCTTTTCTGAAATGGCACTATTAAAATGATTCTCTGTATCTAGCCAGTCAGCATCAGTCAGCGCACTAAACAACATTCGGATAAAAAGTTCTTTTTCTGTGCCTCTCAAACCAGTATCTGAATAGATTAAATCAGTTTCTTCTATCGGGTTTTCCTTGAAGAATTCAGTTCTAATTGAATTGAACTGTGTATTTTCAGGAACGTCAAACTCATACAAATCGGTTATTAAATCACCTTTATCAGGTAATCCTTTATGATGCCCATCAATTGCAAATGCCGCTTCAATCTGACTGAATTTCTTGCTCAAACCAGCACCCCAACTGGCATGTGGTACACTTCCTCTTCTTCCACCTTCTCTCAGGTATTTTTGAAAAGCAGGCTGATATTTACCAAAATCATGTAATAATCCTGTAACTCGAAATATACTTTTATACTTATCGTTTCCAGCAAACCTTTCCATAAGTTTTGCTGCTTCACTCAAATGCTCCTTCAGTAAATGAACTTCATTAATCTCATTTTGTGAGTGAGCTAGATATTTATCATCTTCAGTAATATCAATACTATTGATAATCATAGAAATCAGATTTACTCAGATTTATGCAAATTAAAACAGCACCCAAGCTAACAAAATAAAATCAGATATCAGCAAATTCAAGGAGTCAATAATTACATATATATTGTTTAGATTGCCTCAAAATAAGATACTGTTTTTAGCAAGTCCGTGTGCGACTCAAAGTTGCGCCCGGACTAAAAGCTGCAAAATTTTCACTTTGCCTTTTCCGTTCTATTCTGTATGTTTGCATACCAGAACAGAACACCTAACAACAACTCATGGAAAGTAAGTTTCATTTTGAAATTAATCCTCAATCGAATTTATTGAAATTCCAGCAACTGATTGATTCGGTAAACGAGGCCGTCAGCCGGAATTTACTTCAGGTTGGCGATATGCTGCCATCGGTAAACCAGTTGTGTAAGGAAAGTTGCCTCTCGCGCGATACAGTTTTTAAAGCGTATGCCGAATTGAAGAACCGTGGCGTAATTGAATCGGTTCCCAACCGTGGCTATTTTGTGGCCAAAGCGGTAACCAAAGTTTTTCTGTTTCTGGATACTTTCAAAGCTTACAAAGAAGTTTTATATGGTTCGTTTCTGGACAACCTTCCGGAAACTATTGCCGTTGACCTGCATTTTCACCATTACAATATTGATGACTTCGAGAAAATTATCAAGGAAAGCTTTGGAAAATACACGAAGTACATCATCATGAATTTCGACCATGAGCGTGTGCCCGAAATAACCAGACAGATTCCGGCTAATAAATTACTGGTGATTGACTGGAATGTAAACGCGCAGGAAGGGACTTCTGTCATCCACCAGGATTTTGGGCAGGCCTTGTACGATTCGCTCCGGAATGGAATTGACCTTATCAGGAAATACGACAAGTTTATTTACCTGTATCCATCGTTTACTTATCATCCAAAGGTTTCCGTTCAGTATTTCGAAAAATTTTGCACCGATCATCAGATCAGCTTCAAGACCTTGTACGATTTCAAAAAATTCGATATTCAGAAAGGCGAACTGTATTTGCTGGTGAGCGACCGTACATTGGCCAAATTTCTGGACCAATGCGAGCTGAAAAACTTAATCCCGGGACAGGATGTTGGTGTTATTTCGTACAACGAAACGCCTATGAAAAAGTATGTAAAAGAAGGGATTACCGTTATTTCGACTGACTTTGAACTGATGGGAAAGAAGATTGCCGAGTTTGTGATTACCGGTGAAAAAACCAACCTGATTATTCCCAGTCAACTTACAGTTAGAAAATCTCTTTAATTAATGTTCTAAAACATTGTACCTAATTTTGATTAAGCATTCAGGTAGTCTAAATTTGTCGAGCATACCAGAACAGAACGGATGAGAAAAAAGCCTCCCCTAACCCCTCCGAAGGAGGGGGATTCTGGATATTGGAAATTGGTTATTGGTTGTTGGGACTTTTAAAATATCCAATGTAAAATGATCAATATCCAATAACCAAAATCAAAGTATTGACTTTAAATTTTAAACTTAATTGATATGTATTTACTTGGATTCGACATAGGCAGTTCATCGGTGAAAGCTTCGCTGATCAATGGGCAATCAGGCGAATGCAAAGCATCAGCCTTTTACCCGAAACAGGAAATGAAAATTTCAGCTATTCAGGCAGGATGGGCTGAGCAGGAACCCGAACAATGGTGGAAAAACCTGAAACTGGCCCTGGCCGATGTGTTGGCCCAATCGAAAGTTAATCCGAAAGCGATCAATTCCATCGGTATTTCTTACCAGATGCACGGCTTGGTGGTGGTTGATAAAAACCAACAGGTTTTGCGCCCTTCCATTATTTGGTGTGACAGCCGCGCTGCCGGAATTGGCGATAAAGCATTTGCTGAAATCGGTGAAGAAAAATGCCTTTCCAATCTGCTTAATTCTCCAGGCAATTTCACCGCATCAAAACTTAAATGGGTGAAAGATAACGAGCCGGAATTGTACTCTAAAATTGATAAAATCATGCTTCCAGGCGATTACATTGCCATGAAACTTTCAGGAGAAATTAAAACCACAGCAAGTGGTTTGTCGGAAGGCATTCTCTGGAATTTCAAGGAAAATTCGGTTGCCGATCTGTTGCTCGATTATTACGGATTCGAAAAATCGTTCATTCCTGAAATTGTACCAACCTTTTCGATTCAAGGTGTAGTGAATGCAAAAGCCGCAGCAGAACTTGGATTGGCTGAAGGAACAAAAATAAGCTACCGTGCAGGCGATCAACCAAATAATGCGCTTTCGCTGAATGTACTGAATCCGGGCGAAATTGCCACCACAGCCGGAACTTCAGGAGTGGTTTACGGCGTGAGCGGTGAGGTAAAATACGATCCTTATTCGCGGGTAAATACTTTTGCCCACGTCAATCATACTTCCGAAGCCACCCGTTTGGGCGTTTTATTGTGCATCAACGGAACCGGAATTCTGAATTCCTGGTTGAATAAAAATATCGGGAACAAAGTTTTTTCGTACGAAGAAATAAACCAAAAGGCCGCTGAAATCTCCATTGGGTCAGAAGGGTTGAGCATTCTGCCTTTCGGAAACGGTGCCGAACGTGTTCTGCGGAACAAAAATATTGGCGCACAGATTTCAGGATTGGGATTCAACACCCATACAGAAGCTCATCTATTCCGTGCAGCTCAGGAAGGCATCGTTTTCTCGTTCAGATATGGAATGGAAATTATGGAAGAAATCGGCATCAAAGCACAAGTTATCCGCGCCGGGAAAGCCAACATGTTCCTCAGCCCGGTTTTCCGCGAAACATTGGCCGGAATTTCAGGAGCGACCATCGAATTGTACAATACTGACGGATCAATTGGCGCTGCACGTGGCGCCGGAATTGGATCGGGATATTACGCTTCGGCCAAAGAAGCTTTTGCCAGCCTGAAAAAACTGGATACGATTGCTCCTGATTTGAGCAAAAAAGCCGAATACGAAGCCGCGTATCAGAACTGGAAAAATAAATTGGAGAAAGCTTTGTAAAAAATAAGAAACACCGAATAAGAAATGAGAAACACCGATCGGCTTCGTTCGACATTCCTTATTTCTTGTTCCTTATTCGATATTTAAAATTTTAATTATTAATAATTTCTTCTCCGGAAGGACTAATACTAAAACACAATGACAGCTTTTAAAGGAAACAAAGTTTATTTCCCTGGTATTGATCTGATAAAATACGAGGGACCGGATTCAAGAAATCCATTGGCATTCAAATACTATAATGCCAACCAGGTAGTTTTAGGCAAAACCATGAAAGAGTACCTTCGTTTTGCAGTAGCCTACTGGCATACCTTCTGTGGCGACGGTGGCGACCCGTTCGGCCCGGGAACGCAGATTTTTCCATGGGTTGGAGCTGCCGATCCGACGACTGCCGCCAAAGAAAAAATGGATGCTGCTTTTGAATTTATCAGCAAAATTGGAGCTCCTTTCTATTGTTTCCACGACACTGACGTTGTTGGCGGTGGTTCGGTTTTCGAAATCGAAAAGAAACTGGCCAACATGATTGATTTTGCCAAAGAACGTCAGGCAGCTACCGGCATTAAATTGCTTTGGGGCACTGCCAATGTATTCAGCGATCCACGTTATATGAATGGCGCCTCCACCAATCCTGATTTCAACGTGTTGGCCAATGCAGCCGTTCAGGTAAAAAACGCGATGGAAGCAACCATCGCTTTAGGAGGTGTTAACTATGTATTCTGGGGCGGACGCGAAGGTTACATGAGCCTTCACAACACCGATACCAAACGCGAATTGAACCACATGGGCAGATTCCTTACTTTAGCCCGCGATCACGCACGTGCACAGGGATTCAAAGGCACTTTCCTGATTGAGCCTAAACCAATGGAACCGATGAAACACCAGTACGATTTCGATACTCAAACCGTTGTCGGATTCCTGAAAACTCACGGTCTGGAAAACGATTTCAAAATGAACATTGAAGTGAACCATGCCACTTTGGCCGGACATACTTTTGCTCATGAATTGCGCGTTGCCCGCGACACCGGAATGTTCGGTTCGATTGATGCAAACAAAGGAGACTACCAGAACGGATGGGACACCGACGAATTCCCAACCAACATTTACGAAGTGACCGAAGCCATGATCGAAATTATTCAGGCTGGCGGATTTACTACAGGTGGTATCAACTTCGATGCTAAAACCCGTCGCAATTCAACCGATCTGGACGATATTTTCATCGCTCACGTTTCAGGAATGGACGTATTTGCCCGTTCATTGGTTATTGCTGACAAATTGCTGAAAGATTCGGATTACCTGAAACTGAAAGCCAACCGCTATGCTTCTTATGATTCAGGAAAAGGAAAAGAATACGAAGCCGGCAGACTAAATTTGGTTGATCTTTATAATGTTGCCAAGGAAGTTGGCGAACCCAAACAAATCAGTGGCAAACAGGAAATGCTCGAACAACTGATTAACTGCTACATCTAAAACTATGAAAGACCGCAACACTTTCTATATCGCCGGGATTACCCTTGTCGCAACGCTGGGTGGCCTTTTGTTTGGATATGACACTGCCGTAATTTCGGGCGCCGAAAAATCTGTTCAGGCTTACCTGATAACTAGTTTGGGACTTGGATCACTCGCGCATGGCGCCACTATTTCGAGCGCTTTGATCGGATGTATAATTGGGGGTATAATTTCAGGATTGCTTGCCAAGGCAATGGGCCGTAAAAAGACCCTCATGCTTGCGGCAGTGCTGTTCTTTATTTCGGCACTTGGCTCAGGCTTACCTGAATTTTTATTCTTCAACAAAGGCGAACCAACGATGGGTTTATTATATATGTTTAATTTTTACCGGATTATTGGGGGAATTGGAGTAGGGCTCGCGTCGGCTGTCAGCCCGATGTATATCGGTGAAATATCGCCTGCCGATATTCGGGGCCGCCTGGTTTCGATCAACCAGTTCGCCATAATTTTCGGTATGTTGGTCGTTTATTTTGTCAACTATTTCATTGCACACGGGAAAAGTATCGAATACATCAATGAAACAGGTTGGCGTTGGATGTTTATTTCAGAAGCAATTCCGGCAGGGATTTTTGGGATTCTGCTGTTTTTTGTTCCTGAAACCCCACGCTATCTTGCACTGACGAACAAAGATGAGAAAGCGTTACAAATTCTAACCAGGATCAACGGGGTACAACAGGCAAAGCTTATTATGGCCGATATTAAGAAGTCGGTCGAGGCTGCTTCCGAAAAATTATTTGCCTTCGGGAAAGTGGTTATCATTATCGGTATCCTGTTGTCGGTTTTTCAGCAATTTGTAGGGATTAATGTTGCGCTTTATTATGCACCACGCATTTTCGAAAGTATGGGTGCGGCAAAAGATTCGTCGATGCTACAAACAGTTGTAATGGGGCTAATCAACGTTATTTTCACCGTTGTTGCGATCATGACCGTTGATAAATACGGACGCAAAATTCTGCTGATGATCGGTTCAATTGGTATGGCCATTGGGATGTTTGCCATCGGCGGACTGGCATTTATGAAAGTAATCGGCATCAGCACGCTGGTATTCATCATCATCTACACCGCTTCATTTATGATGTCGTGGGGCCCAATCTGCTGGGTTCTGATTTCGGAAATTTTCCCGAATAAAATCCGTGGACGTGCCATTGCTATTGCAGTTGCGGCACAGTGGGCTGCCAACTATTTTATTTCATCAACCTATCCGGCCATGATGGAGTTCAGCGGTGGTTTAACTTACAGCTTTTACGGCCTGATGAGTCTTGTTTCTTTCGTTTTTGTCTGGAAAATGGTTCCTGAAACCAAAGGTAAAACGCTGGAAGAAATGGAAAAACTCTGGAAGAAATAAAAATGAGTGTCCGATTTGATGCCAAATTTTCAAGTTTTAGTCATTAAATGGTCATTTGTGGTCATTCATTGTCGTTTGCAGTTCCAATCAATGACCACAAATGACTACTAAATGACAATATTTGACAGAACGAAAATTCGATTAGGAATGGAAACGGATATTCGATAAATAATAACAACCGAATATTATGCGAAAGCCGCTGCTTCAACTGAAGAGCGGCTTTTTTGATTTCTGAATTTCAATCTGAATACATGCTTCAACTTTTTTATTTACCTTTGATCAATTGGAAAAAGGAAAAAGCCATGATTGACTTACGCGTATTGCCTCAAAAAGCTCAAAATGAACTTCTTGATTTTTATCAGTTTCTGGTTGAGCGTTATTCTTCAGGAAAAAGGAAAAGATTGCCATCTAACGATAGTGCGAAACAGGTAAATAACTTTTTCGATCAATACAATGTTGATTTAACTGATTATAATTTCAACCGTAACGAACTGTATGACAGATAATCCAACACTCGACACCAACGTATTGATTTATGTGATAGTATGATGATAGCAGCGGCAATTCACAATAATTGTTCCATTTTGTATTCCGAAGATTTACACCACGAACAGGTAATCGAAGGTAAATTGCAGATTATTAATCCTTTCAAAATTAAGCTATAAATTGGTCCCGAGACAAGATATTATGGCTAACCCATCAGTTAATCACGGTTTCTCGTATTGGATTTATCATTTTATCCGCTGTTTTTTTCTGGAAAATGGTTCCTGAAACCAAAGGAAAAACCTTTGAGGAGATGGAAAAACTCTGGAAGAAATAAAACCAATCCCAATATTATTCAAAAGCCGCTGCTTCGAAAGAAGAGCGGCTTTTTTGATTTTCGATTAAAATGAATCACTTCAGCGCATTTAAAATTCGCTCAGGCGTAAACGGCATTCGGAAAAGCCGGGCGCCGCAAGCCTCGAAAATGGCATTGGCAACGGCTGCCCCCATACAGATAATGGCTGGTTCACCGCCTCCCTGTGGTGGTTGGTCCATGGCATCGGCAAGTGATGTTTCGATTATTTCAGGAATCATCGAAAACAGAGGAATCTGATAATCGCTGAAATTGGACGACTTCACTTCTCCCCAGTTGAACACTACATCTTCGGTCAGGGTATATCCAAGTCCCATGTTTACGCAACCTTCGGCCTGAATAATAACCCCTTCAGGATTAATTACCTGACCCATATCCTGCCCCACTACTACGCGTCTCACCTTCACCTTTCCTGAAGTTTTGTCCACTTCCACTTCGGCAATAACTGTAACCAAAGTGCCGGCATCTTCGCCTACGGCAATACCCCGTCCAATGCCAACTGGTTGTTTAGTCTTTGTCCAGCCAAACTTATCGGCAGCCAAACGTAAGGAGTTAAGTGCACGACCTTCCTTCATGTTTTGAAGCCTGAATTCGAGCGGATCCATGCCAATTTTATGGGCCATGATATCAATTTGCGATTCACGGGCAAAAGTGGTGGAGTAGTTTCCCGGAGCGCGCCAGGCGCCGGTTCCAAATGGGTGAAGATCACTTTTATCCCAGGTGGTTGTTTTGTGGTTGGGTACTTCGTAGAAAAGCTGCGTGCCACGGTCGCCTGCACAGTATATGTTGAAATCCCAAAAATTAATTTTCCCTTCTTTTGTAATTCCTGAATGAAGTTTCATGACTGCTGCCGGGCGGAACATGTCGTACATAAACTCTTCCTGCCGGCTCCACATCAGTTGTATCGGTGTGCCTTCAACGAGTTTGGCTATGCGGGCTGCTTCCGTAGCCTGACGGTTGTATATTTTACCCCCAAAGCCTCCGCCTAAAAATATCTGTTTCAGATGGACATTTTCTTTGGCCAATCCCAGTTTTTCAGCCACTTCCTGCCGGGTTCCAAAAGGAGTTTGCGACGATGCCCACATGGTTAGTTTCCCTTTTTCGAAGAGTGCAGTTGCGGTATGTGTTTCGATTGTGGCATGCGCTTTATAGCCATCATGATATTCATTTTCGAACAAAAAGGCCGCCTCTTTTTTTCCGGCATCCATATTTCCTCCGTGATAAAGAATGTTACTTTCAGAGGCATTTTTTACCAGATAACCGAAAATGGTCTCGTTATCGGCTTTTGATGGCGGAATTTCCCATTTTGCATTGATCATTTTCAGGGCTTCTTCTGCTTTTTCGAACGAAGTGTGAAGAACAACAATCAGGTCATTGTCCTGAATAACCCTTACACCATTCATTGCTATGGCTGCTGAAGTGTCGCTGGAAACCAGTTTGGCCCCATGTGCGGGAGGCCTTAAAATGCGGGCATACAATTGTCCTGGCAAATGAATATCAGCCGAGTACAAGGCCTTCCCGGTAACTTTTGGCAATGAATCGGTCCGCAATTGCGATTTCCCGATGATTTTAAATTCACCGGGTTTCTTCAACACGGGTTTTTCGGTAACCGACCGGATGATTTTCTTTCCTTTGGTCAGTTCTGCATAGGTCAGGCTGTTTTCCTCATCGTTTTTGTCCACAATTTTGCCATTCAAGGCTTTCAACTGGCTAACCGGAAGTTTCATTTCTTCAGAAGCAAGAAGGATAAGAACTTCGCGGGCTTCGGCAGCAGCCATCCGGATTATAGGATCATGAAAACGAGTGGTCATCGAGCCCCAGGTACCGTCGTCATGCGGACTGAGTTCGGTGTCGCCCATAATCATGTTCACCTGATTGATAGCAACTTCAAGTTCCTCGGCCAATACCTGAGGAATGGAAGTATTGGCTCCCTGCCCCATTTCAATTTTTCCTGACAGGCAATCAATCTGGCCATCTTCGCGCACCCTGAGATAGGCATTAAACTCAGGAATGTCCCCTTCCTTCCGGGGCTTGCACCCATACCCGCCCAGAGCGAAAACCACGAAAATTCCACCGCCAAGGTTTTTCAGGAAACTGCGCCTCCCCAATTTTCCGGGAGCTGTGTTCACATCGTGAAAATAATACTGGTTTATTCTTTCAGCTTTCATGACTGGGATCCTCCTTTCATTTCAACAGAGGCCGTTTCGATAGCCCGGATGATTCGTGTATGAGCCCCACACCGGCAAAGGTTATCTTCCATTCCGTCAATTATTTCCTGACGGCTGGGTTCAGGATTTTTCATGAGCAATCCAACTGCATTCATAATCATGCCCGGGGTACAGAAACCGCACTGAAGGGCATCGTGCGCAATAAAAGCTTTTTGTACCGGATGCAATTGGCCGTCTTTCTCAAGTCCTTCGATTGTAAACACCTTTTTACCATTGACCTCGGTCATTGCAATTCCGCACGACCTTACCGGTTCGTTGTCCATCAGCACTGTACATGAACCACAGTAACCTTCCCCGCATCCGTATTTGGTGCCGGTAAGGTTGAAGTTGGTTCTGAGTGTCCAAAGTAAGGTCTGGTTTTTATCAACCAGAACCTCCACTTCTTTCCCGTTGAGTTCGAATTTTGTTTTTTCTTCCATGACTTTTGGTTTAATTTTATAACACTTTCATATACGTTATGCATTCGCGTTGCCCCTTACCAAAATAAGTTGTGCAGCAATACTTACCGCAATTTCCTGAACTGATTGTGAATTGATTTGCAGCCCGACCGGGGTGTATATTTTATCCCATTGTTCGCGGGTAGCCCAGCCTTCACCAAGAAACTTATCACGCACCTGAATGATTTTCCGTTTGCTGCCAATCATGCCAATATACCGGGCAGCAGAACCGATGAAGTGTTTCAGCACGTGTGCATCCTGATTATGTCCACGTGTAACGATCACCAAATACGAATTTGCGTCCAGTTCAATTTCCGAAAAGCCTTCTTCAACATTTCCTGAAAGTATTTGATCGGCTTCAGGAAGATTTTCGGGATTGGCATATTCCGGGCGGTCGTCCCACACAATAACTTCGAAATCGAGCAATTTTCCCAGGTGGGAAAGCGCTTTACAAATGTGTCCGGCCCCGGCAATAACCAACCTGGGCAAAGGATCAATACGTTCAAGAAAATAAGTCTGAGCCGGTCCGTCTTCCGGCTTTTCCGGCTTAAATTCCCTGCAATTCCCGGAACCTGAATCGCTTAATAATTCGCTTACAACCGAAGCAATTTCAGGTTTTAATGTATCAAAACCGGTTGAATGAACTGAAGTAATCCAATGCCTTTCGATATGAATACTACCGGAACCCGAATCGCTTGATCTGGTTATCAAAACTCCGGGAATCCGGGCACGGTTCGAACTTTCTATTTCCTGAAAAACGCTGATGGATTTTTCGGGTTGGGCATCGAGCAGAATTTGCATACCTCCGCCACATATAGAGGCATTTGTAACCGAAATATCGTTCTGGAGATTAAAATTGAATAATTGTGATTGATGAACTCGGATGTTTTCTTTTGCACTTTGTATGACGGCATTTTCTGTTGCACCGCCGCCAATCGTTCCGGAAATCAAGCCGGCCTCACCTATAATGGCCGCACTCCCGGGCTTCTGGGGAGTCGAACCGTAAGTGCCTGTAACAATGGTTAGTGAACATGGAATTCCCTGACTTATTAGTTCCAGAAGGGATGAATAGATTTTTGCTCTGTTCCGGCCAAAGTCCATGGGTTTCAATTTTTGATGAGAAGATAGCTTGAGGTCATTCAAACTTAGCTAAAATGAGGATAAAAACAAAATTTGAACTCACCTGTCAATTCAGGACTAACTTACGGCTTTCGACCCATCCGTCTTTTTTGGCTGAAAGGATGTACATTCCTTTTGGCAGGGCAATTGAAGAAAAGCTTGTTTCCGTACTTTCCGCTTTTTTATCGAAAATAAGTGAACCCCGATAATCGGTAAGCCGAAGAATAACATCCTGATATTCGGACAATACAATATAAAAAACTCCAGAACCGGTTGGATTTGGAAAGACATTCTCCAGAATTGACCTGTTTTTATTTCGTTTCATTTCCGGAATCATACCAGTTGTGAAAGTTGGATCAACCAGTTCGGGGTGTGCTTTTTGAAAATTAAGCAGTCCACTTTCAAAATCCTTCAGGTTTCCATTCGAATCCACACCGTTCGAAGTCCAGGGCATCAGGCCTTTCCAGCCTTTGTTGTAAGCGCCTAAAAACATTTCTGAAGCCGGAACCACCAGCGTCGGGCTTGCACCATCGTTAAAAACTCCTTTGGCAGGGTTTTCACCAATCACACAAGGCCGGTCGTTCAGGCCATAATCGGCCGGGGTTTTATCAAGTGCGAAGTTTCCGAACCACTTTACCGTCCAGCCATAAAAATGCGGTGAGTAAAAATCGAGCCTCGCGTTTTCCTTGTTAATTTGTGCTATCAGGTTTGCATCACTCCAGAAATTTCCTTCATACTTAGTGCTGTTCCATTTTACGGCAGCGCTGCCAAGGGTAACCAGCACCTGGCTGTTATCGTGAATACCCGAAGCGACGCTGGCCACAAAATACTGAAGCCGGTTCCACGGAATATTTCCCTTATCTGCTTCCTGGTTGACCCACTCAATTTCGTTGCAGATATCAACAGCCCACAAATAAGGATTATCTTTGTACCGGTTAACAAACGGAACTGCATAATTAGTGACAAACGATGCCACTTTATCGTTGTTGAGTATCATATTACGCCAGCTCTGGTATTTTGAATTGCTGCTTTTGAAATGGTCGAATGAGATAAGGGTGGCTTTAATGTAGATTTTGTTCTTCCGGGCAAGCTGAAACATGTCGTCGAGGTGGGCCCAGAAAGTTGAGCTTGCCCCGGTAACCGTGCCATCGCTGGAAATATTCACCCCAACCACACCACTGCATGTAATCCAGATTCGCGTAGAGTTTCCGCCGGCAGTTTTTATCTTCTGAAATTCGGTATCCCACCAGGTACTTTTATAATTTCCGCCAAAGTCGTTCCAACTATTCCACGGAGTATTGGCGCCATTCATAATAATTTCTTTGCCGCCAACCAGAAACTTGTTGCCGTTGACAATTATCTTTTGGGCTACTGACCAAAAAGGAGAAATGACAATTAAAAACCCTGTGAGTATTTTAAGTGTTTTCATACTGGATTTTTTGTTGATTAGTTAGAGACTGTTTAAATTTTGTTTTCTTGTTCCGTTAGGAATCCGCCAGTTAGCGTATAGAATTTATGAAAATATGCTTGTCTTTTGTCCCGTACGGGCAATGTCGTTAAGTAAGCAGAATATAAAACATTTTACCGCAGAGAACCGCAAAGTATTACGCAGAGAACCGCAAAGAAATTCAGCAAGTATGGGCTCTGCGGCTCTTTGCGTATTCTCGGCGTCCTTTGCGTTTAAATCTTCTGACCCTTAAAAACCTTAACTTAATGACATTGTCCGTACGGGGACAATACACATCTCGTAAATCGACATTTCTACCGACAAATTTTCCCTACGGGAAATTTTAAAACAGTTTATTAGACAAAGTTATCGAATTTTTAACTTAACTAACAACTCTATAATTTCCAAGAAACATCTCCGTAAATGAAAAAGGCCGCTGTTCGTTTTGAATGGCGGCCTTTCAGAATTTCCTTGAAGTCTTATTTTTTAACTTCGTAAAAACACACTTTCGGAGAAGTAATTTTTCCCTCCGCTTTTAAACTTTTGATGGCTTTGTCAACTTCCTTTTTATCAATTCCGCCTAATTCCGCAATTTCTCCACCTTTTAACGGTTTTCCGGCAGCAGTCATTACCGCCAATACTTTTTCTGCGCTCATAGATTTTGATTTATAAATTTTAAGAAATAATTGAAAAGCTAAAATTAACGATTTATGATTAACGATTTGTGATTTATTTTCTCAAAACTTCAATCGTTAATCAATGTCGTTCAGTTGGTGTCGTCATTGCGATCCCAAGGATTCGGGAGTAGCAATCCATTGATTTAAGGATTGCTTCGTTCCTACCAATGACGAACTTTCTTAGGTTACTTCCTTAACTAAACGACATTGGATCATCAATCATCAATCAAAACCTTCCTTCTATCGTTTTCCAATCCATAACTTTCCAGAAATCGGCGACATAAGCCGGGCGAAGATTTTGTTTGTCGAGGTAATAGGCATGTTCCCACACATCACAGGTTAAGAGCGGAGTGAGATTATCGCGAACCGGACAACCTGCATTGCTGGTTTGAACGATACTCAGTTTTCCAACAGCGTCTTGCACCAACCATGCCCAACCTGAACCAAATTGAGTGGCAGCAGCTTTGTTAAAGGCTTCTTTAAAAGCATCCAGGGTACCAAAAGTATTTTCGATGGCAGCTTTTAATGCTCCTGAAGGTTCAGTAGCCGGAGTGGCCGAGAATTGTTCGAAGTAAAACGTGTGGTTAAAAACCTGTGCGCCGTTGTTGAAAATTCCACCTTCAGCTTTTTTGATGATGGTTTCCAGATCAGCATTTTCAAATTCTGTTCCAACAATCAGGTTATTCAGATTGGTTACGTAAGCCTGATGGTGTTTGCCATGATGGAACTCCAGTGTCCGGGCGCTGATGAAAGGTTCAAGGGCATCAATGGCGAATGGTAACGCGGGTAATGTAAAACTCATTTTCGTTATCTTTTTTGGTTAAACAATGAATGTTTGATTTTTGAATAAGATAACAGAAACGGGAATTAAAAAGTTTGGGAAAACTGTGATTCTGAAGTAATTTAAACTGATTCTGAATAAGAAAGGAAGCCCCTCTTGGGGAGGGGTTGGGGAGGCTTAAAACAAAACCGCCCGGTACCTCTGTACCGGGCGGAAAAAAACCAAAAATCAACTAACCTTTAAACCGTCGGGTGACTTCATCCCAATTAACCACGTTGTAAAAGGCTTCAACATAATCAGGGCGCCGGTTTTGATACTTCAGATAATACGCGTGTTCCCACACATCTACTCCAAGTACCGGTACTCCTTTTACTTCAGCCAGATCCATTAACGGGTTATCCTGATTAGGTGTGGATGAGATCACCAAACTATCACCCTGCTTTACCAGCCACGCCCATCCAGACCCAAACCGGGTGAGCGCTGCTTTGGTAAATGCTTCTTTAAAATTCTGATACGACCCAAATGAGGCGTCAATAACTTTTTTCAAATCACCTTCAGGTTGTTTGGCGCCACCCGGAGCCATTATTTCCCAGAATAAATTGTGATTGTAAAAGCCACCGCCATTGTTGCGGATTACAACCGGTTGAGCCGATATATTAGCCAAAATTTCTTCAATTGGTTGCCCTTCAGAAGCTGTTCCCTGAAGCGCAGCATTCAGGTTATTCGTGTATGCCGCATGATGTTTATCGTGATGGATTTCCATCGTTTGTGCATCAATGTATGGTTCAAGTGCGTTGAATGCGTATGGTAACTGTTTTAATACGAATGCCATGCTTAAATTATTAGAAGATTTAATACTCTTTTATCTTCTTTAGAAACATAGCACCTACTCAAATTGTTTTCAAATAAGGTGGATTTTAAAAAATAAAATTGATTTTTTTTATCATTAGTGACTGGGTAAGAAATGCAGATACTGATTTTTATAAATAAGTTTGCTTGACAAAACTGAAATTGCATGAATTTTAGCCAATAAAGCGATGAAAAAAAACACTTATGGTTGGATTCCCTCCCTCATTCCTGCATCAGGCGGTAAAAGCTTAGCTCTTTGGGCTGGTCCGGTTGTTGCTTTTGGAATTATCTTCTTTTATCATCCCGACCGCACACATCCGGAGATAGGATATACCCTGGCAATTGCTGCATGGATGGCCATTTGGTGGATTTCCGAAGCTGTTCCGCTGGCCATCACTTCACTGTTACCTGTAGCGCTTTTCCCTTTTCTTGGCGTTATGGATGGCCAAACCGTTTCTGCAGCCTATTTCAATTACGTTATTTTTCTTTTTATCGGAGGATTTCTGATGGCGCTAGCCATGCAGCGATGGAACCTTCACAAACGGATTGCTCTAAATATTCTCAGCATTACCGGCACCGGCAAATCGAGCTTGCTCTTGGGCTTTATGCTTGCGACAGCCTTACTGAGCATGTGGATGTCGAATACCGCAACGGCAATGATGGTAGTTCCTATCCTGATATCCGTTTTGATGGAAATTGAACCTGAGCCTGCAAAAAAGAAGTCCTTTTCAACCGGTCTGTTGCTCGGTGTGGCTTATAGTGCATCAATCGGAGGAATTATGACGCTGGTTGGCACACCGCCCAATCTTTCGTTTCTCCGGATTTACCAGGTGATGTTTCCCCAGGCTCCGGCAATCACTTTTCTGCAATGGATGTTGTTTGCTGTTCCCGTCGGGATTCTTTTGCTTGTTGTTGCCTATATTTTATTGTACCTGAAGTACGCCAAAGGAAGCAAGACTAAGTCAGTAAAAGATTTACCCATCAGGCAGATGAGAAAAGACCTTGGCCCCATGAGCCGTGAAGAAAAAATTGTACTGATCAGTTTTATACTGATGGCTCTGCTGTGGATCACCCGTTCTGATCTTGAAATCGGCACAACTACCTTAAAAGGATGGGCATCATTATTCGGTAAACCGGCATTTATCAATGATGGAACTGTTGCTATCGCACTATCGCTGCCACTTTTCATGATACCATCAAAAAACAACCCCGGAACGCGGATCATGGACTGGGAAACAGCCAGTCATCTTCCCTGGGATATTGTTTTACTGTTCGGGGGAGGGTTTGCACTGGCCAATGGATTCAGGGATTCAGGATTATCGGTTTGGGTGGGAAGTCAATTAACAGGACTTTCTGTCTTACATCCAGTTGTTATCATCCTGATTATTTGCCTTCTCGTTACCTTTTTGACCGAATTGACTTCCAATACCGCAATTACTGAAATGATTCTGCCGGTATTGGCTGGCATGGCGATCGCCACTCATATCCATCCGTTATTCCTGATGGTTCCTGCTACTTTATCGGCTTCGATGGCGTTCATGTTACCTGCCGCAACCCCTCCGAATGCCATTATTTTTGGAACCAGGCGCTTAACCATTCCGGAAATGGCAAAAACCGGGTTCCTGTTAAACCTGATCGGTGCTGTGATTATTACAGCAGCTTTCTTTTTAATCGGTTCGGAAGTTTTTAAGATTAATCCGGGGGAATTTCCAACCTGGGCGATACCACCAATTAAATGATATGATTCTTCACTGAAGTGCGTACCTACATATTTGAAAAGGTAAATTTTAAGCAAATTACAGCAAACGATTTATCAATCGTTTTCACAACGTGATTTCAAGCTAAAATAGCTTCATTCATAAAAACCTTATTTTTATTTAAACAACCTAAGTAGAAATCATAATCCACGTTGTTTTTTAACCTTATTCGTCTATTTGTAAATCAATTAGATAATAAGGTTGAAGCTTCTTGCTCCATTAAAAGAAACAGGTACGCATTATTGTGATGACCCGAATTGGTTCTTCACTAGTCAATACGTAAAACTACTTCCTCCCAAAAACTCACGGATGACCGAGGTTGGCGGAATCTCCAGATCGTCAATGGCTTTGAAATAAGATAAAAACTTTAACAAACGATTGCTTTCGCTGAATTCCGGCTGACTTTCAGTCACTTCTTTCAGGAGCAACTCAGCATACTTTTTGAGTACAGCCAATTCGTAAATTAAAGCCGAATTAAACATGACATCAGCATTCTCCTGGTACGGAAAGATATTTTTATCCTCGCCGGCCCGTACACTTGGCCATCGTCGAATGGTATCCGCAGCCGAGTAATTCCGGTATTTACTATCCCTGATCATCCGGCGGATCATCCGGTTATCGGTAGTCGAAATGTGGTTCTGATCGTCAATTGAGATTTGTGTAAGGGCCGATAAAAATATCTTAAACGTATCTTCTGGTTTAATGTGAGGAATCAGTTGCGGATTCATCGCGTGGATTCCTTCAACAATCAGGATGCCTCCCGCACTAAGTTGCAGTTTTTTCCCTGAAGGGAACTTTTGGCCTGCCGTGAAATTGAACTTGGGCAACTCAATGGACTCTCCTTTGAAAAGTTGATTCAGTTGCCGGTTAAAAAACTCAACATCAATGGCTTCAATGGCTTCAAAATCAAATTCACCATTTTCATCTTTTATGGTTTTTTCGCGATCTACAAAATAGTCATCCAGCGAAATCAGGTTTGGTTTTAGCCCGTTTACAGCCAATTGCACCATGAGCCGCTTGCTGAATGTAGTTTTCCCGGAAGCTGATGGGCCTGCAATCAATACCATTTTCACCTCATTTTTACGATCCCGGATCACATTGGCGATTTCGGCAATTTTTTTCTCGTGAAACGCTTCCGAAATTTTAATGATATCGCCACTCTGCCCATTTAGGGTACATTCATTTAGGTTAGCCACGTTAGGCACGTTTAAAATCTCAGCCCAATCTTTATGTTCCTGAAAAATCCCAAATAACTTATCGTTCTTTGAATAGGGCTGAAGCTCGCTGAATTTTGCCGGTTTGGGAATACGGAGCAGCAAGCCTTCGTAATAGGGGACCAAATCATAAACCTGCAAATATCCGGTTGAAGGAACCTGATGACCATAGAAATAATTGGCATGTTCGCCCATAAAATACAGGTACGAAAAAAGGGCGCCCTGTTGCCCGAAAAGTTTGGCTTTATACCTTAAGTTCTGTTTATTGCAAATTTCCACAGCTTCCTCTGTCGGCAATCCGATTTTTTCGAAGGGAATGTCTTTATCAACAAGTTGCTGCATTACGCTCTTGATGGCTAAAATATCTGAACCGGTAATTGGCCTTTCCAAACCAGCCAGTTCGCAATAATAGCCACGCGAAATACCGTGCATCATTTTCAGTTTAACCTGTGGAAATACCTCGCGAACAGATGCGAAAAGAATAAAAAACAGCGAACGGACATACAATCGCACTCCATCGGGATGAGAGTAATCGATGAACTCCACTTTTTTGTTTTTCACAAACACAAACGAGAGTTCTTTCACCTTGTTATTGACTAATGCTCCCAGTATCGGATTATTAAGTTTAACCTTAAAATCATCTTTTATTTCCATCAGGGTAACACCTAACGGATAAATTCTTTTTTCGCCGGTATTGACGCAATAAATATCAATTGTGTTCATATTGCTTTTTTTAGATTCGATTATTCCAGCTTATTGTTTCTTTTAGTTGCGAGTGTTTTTGCATTCTTTGCTGTTACAATTTTATCTCCGGTTTTTGCTTCGATTTCACGACGGGTGTTGCCTGCAATTGTTCCTCCTTGCTTTGCTATTTTTTTGCTTTCATCAAATGTTTTGGGCAGTTTCTTCTTTGAAATCTCGGTGGTGGTGGCCTCTGCAAGCATGTTTAGCACCAATTCCAGATTGGTCATGTGATCACGAAGATTTTCTTTTTTCAGATCTTTCAGGTTTTTATATTGCTTTGTTGAAAGACCAGCCCAAGCTTTGGTTATTTCATCAGTTAATATGGCATATTCCTGACCCTTTTTAACTCCACGGTTATCCCACTCGTCAGTAAGTTCTTTACGAACTTCAATGCTTTTTAATCGCTGGTTTACCCATTCTTTCGAGTATCCTTTTTTTAGATAGGTTTCCATTAAACGGTCAAACCCAATTTCAGGATCTTCAATTTCGTCGATTCTTTCACGTGCAACTTTTGCCAACCACAACTTAAAGGGTTCTGCTTTAGGAGATGGGATAGACTGGATTAAGCGAAAGAGTTTCTCAGTATCGGCAACATCGGTTTCCCTCAATTTGCCATCTTCAGCAATCATTTTCAACTGTCCGATTTTTTCGGACAGTTCACTGCCTTCCTTGATCAACTTTGCTTTCAAATCGCTCCAGTACTTGCGTGGACGGTCTGTTTCAGTCAGCACTTCAATTACATCAATGATTGAGAAATACCATTTCTCTGCTTCTGCATCCCATAACGAACGAATTTGCTTTGATTCGAAAAGTTTTATTGCGTTTTGTTTTTCCATTACACAAAGCTTTTATAATTAACTTATTCAGCTCTAATATAAGCAAAATGATCTTAATTTTTCAATAATCTAATTCACATTCAGTTCCTGACTCAAGTAATGTGCTGTAAAAGATTCTTCGTTCCTCACAACTTCTTCAGGAGTCCCAAAGCAAACCACTTTTCCGCCTTCTTTTCCTCCTTCGGGACCAATATCAATGATGTGATCGGCTACCTTGATCACATCCATGTTGTGCTCAATGACAATAACTGTATTGCCCCTGTCAACCAGTTTGTTCAGGACTTCGAGCAAAACGCGGATATCTTCAAAATGAAGACCGGTAGTGGGTTCATCCAGTATATACATGGTTTGTCCGGTGTCTTTCTTTGCCAGCTCAGTAGCCAGCTTCACCCGCTGTGATTCGCCTCCTGAAAGGGTTGTTGATGATTGTCCCAGGGTAATATATCCCAAACCTACATCCTGAATGGTCTTCAATTTATGGGCAATGGATGGAATATGCTCAAAAAATTCGACTCCCTGATTAATGGTCATATCCAGCACATCGCCGATTGATTTACCTTTATAGCGAACCTCCAGCGTTTCGCGGTTGTACCGGCGGCCGTTGCAGGTATCGCAATGCACATATACATCAGGCAAAAAATTCATTTCAATCTGTTTCAAACCGCCACCCTGGCAATCTTCACAGCGACCGCCTTTTACATTAAACGAAAAGCGGCCAGGCTGATAGGCCCTGATTTTGGCTTCGGGTAATTGAGCAAATAAATTCCGGATATCGGAAAAAACACCTGTGTAGGTCACCGGATTGCTGCGTGGTGTGCGCCCGATCGGCGACTGGTCAACCTGTACCACCTTGTCAATGTGGTTCAGTCCGGTTATTCCGGAATAGGAAAGCGGATCTTTCACCGATCCATAAAAGTGCTGGCTTAAAATCGGTTGCAGCGTGGCATTGATCAGTGTGGATTTTCCACTTCCCGAGACACCTGTAATGCAAATCAGTTGACCCAATGGTAATTCGACCGAGATGTTTTTCAGATTATTGCCGGTACAGCCTTTCAATGAAAGCGTGTGTCCGTTTCCTTTGCGGCGTTTCTCCGGAATTGCAATCTGATGTTCTCCCAACAGGTATTTGGATGTCAGCGTTCCGGCATGCAGCACCTGTTGTGGCGTTCCCGCGGCCACCACGTGCCCGCCATGCCGCCCGGCAAAAGGCCCCATGTCAATCAGGTAATCGGCGTTCATCATCATGTCTTTATCGTGTTCAACCACAATTACCGAATTGCCGGTGTCGCGCAACTGTTCGAGCGAATGGATAAGCCGGAGGTTGTCGCGGTGATGCAGGCCAATACTTGGTTCGTCGAGAATATACAACACATTCACCAGTTGAGACCCAATTTGTGTAGCCAGCCTGATCCGCTGAGATTCGCCACCCGACAAAGTACGTGAAGTGCGGTCGAGCGACAAATAATTCAACCCGACATCTTCAAGAAAAGCAATGCGGTCGCGGATTTCCTTGATCACTTCTACGGCTATTTTTTTCTGTCTGTCGGTCAACCGATCTTCCAGATTGACCAGCCACTGACTGAGTTCTGAAATATCGAGCCGGGAAAGTTCCGATATGTTCTTTCCATCTATCTTAAAATACAGTGATTCTTTTTTCAATCGCTGCCCGTCACATTCGGGGCAAGGCATTTCGCGTATAAACTGATTGGCCCATTTCTGCGCTTTTTGCGAGGGGTTGTCGTCCTTTTGCGCGTCAATGTATTTGATCACGCCTTCGTAGGTCATCATGTAATTCATGGAAACTCCCAAAGGCGAATTTTTAAGTTGAATCCGTTCGTTGGTTCCGAAAAGAATGGCATTCAATCCATCTTCAGGAATATCTTTAATGGGCGTTTTCAGGTTAAAACCAAACATTTCGCCCAAAGCTTCAATCTGCCAGAAAACCAGCGTGTTTTTATGAGCGCCGAGTGCAGCTATTCCACCGTTTTGAATGTTTTTCGTATTGTCCGGGACTATTTTTTCGAGATCAATCTCACTGATCATGCCCAATCCGTTGCACTTCGGGCAAGCTCCCTGAGGTGAGTTAAACGAGAAATTATGGGGTGCGGGTTCATTGTACGAAATTCCGGTAGTCGGGCACATCAGTTGCCGGCTGTAATACTTGGCTTCCTGAGTGTCGTGATCGAGAATCATGCAGATTCCATGTCCGTTTTTCATAGCAATCTGCAGTGAATCGTGCAGGCGTTTATCGCTTGCTTCGTCAACCAGCAGGCGGTCAATCACAATTTCGATGAAATGGTTTTTGTACCTGTCCAATCTCATGGCGGCTTTTAGTTCGATAACTACGCCATCAATCCGGGCATTCAGGAAACCCTTTTTCAGGATTTGTTCAAATAATTCGCGGTAATGACCTTTTCGTCCTTTTACCATCGGAGCCAGAATCAGTATTTTTCTTCCTGAAAAGGAAGATTTGATCAGTGACAGAATCTGATCGTCGGTGTATTTGACCATCTTTTCGCCGGTGTTGTACGAATACGCTTCGCCTGCACGGGCAAACAGCAGTCGAAAGAAATCGTAAATCTCGGTAACCGTTCCAACTGTCGAGCGTGGATTTTTATTGGTGGTTTTCTGTTCGATGGCGATAACGGGGCTCAATCCTGTAATTAAATCAACATCGGGGCGTTCCATGTTGCCAAGGAAAGAGCGTGCATAAGCTGAGAAAGTTTCAATGTAACGTCTTTGCCCTTCAGCATAAATGGTATCGAAAGCCAGAGACGATTTGCCGCTGCCGCTCAAACCGGTAATTACCGTGAGTTTATTTCGCGGAATTTCGACATTGATATTTTGGAGATTGTGGACGCGGGCGCCATGAACGACAATCAGGCCGTCTTCTTCGGTGAGGTTTTCAGGGGTATGTATGTTTTCCGGGTTCTGCATTTTTATCATTTGTGTAACTAAAAACAAGGAATAAGGAATAAGAAATCATGAAGGATTACTTTGATGTTTCTTATTTCTTATTCCCCGCCTGCTTCGGGCAGGGATATTTCTTATTTGTCTTTTCAATTTTCTTCATTTTTAAAGGCGAATTCCATTCCGTCCGGGATAATAAAATCGCTTTGATTTTTGTTGTTCCGCGGACGGAAGGAAACCTTTTCCAGCTTCCGTCAGCTGAAGCTGACGGCAAAGGATAGTGTTCTTATGTAGGATTCCTGAAATTTAGTTCAGGGCAATATCCTTTGCCGTTGCCTGAAGGCAACGGATTTTGGCATTAATTCGTTTTTGTCCTGAAATTCTTCTCCGGAATTTTCAAAATATAAGTCTTTCTTGTCGGGTTTTTCAGAAAAGGTTCCCTCAGCCAGGGATTAAACATCTTCAGGGTTTTATAGCTGATTCCTTTGTCAATGGCGAATGTTGCCCAATCCATTACCGGTCCCTTTACTTCGAACGTATCCGTTCCAATTGCGGGGTATAGTTGATTTTTTTCAATCCTGAATCCATACTTCTCAGGGTCTTCCATCACCAGTTTAAGCGCCAGAATCCTGAAAACATACCTGGCTGTTTCTTCGACTAAAAGCAAATCGTAATAGTTTTTTGCTTTCTGGGTGAATATTTGGCGATCTATTCCTGTCCTTCCTCCGTTATATGCAGCAGCAACCAGCGACCAGCTTCCGTATTTCAGAAAAGCTGAATTCAGGATACGGCAAGCTGCTTCGGTTGATTTTTCGATGTGATAACGTTCATCAACTTCGGTATTAATTTCCAGGCCGTTTTCTTTGGCCGCCGATTCAATTAATTGCCATAAACCAACTGCTTTGGCGGGCGAAACAGCCCGAACATCGAAACCACTTTCGGCCACACACAAATATTTAAAATCTTCAGGAATATTGTTTGACTTCAGGATAGGCTCAATGATTGAAAAATAGCGTGGCGCATTTTTGATGTACCGGATGGTTTGCGAATGGAAATAAACGGTAGAAAGCAATTCGCGGTCGAGGTTCTCGCGCACATCGTAATACTCCAACGGGACTTCTTCTCCGGCAAAAGTGAGTTTTTCAGGCAGTTCCACCGGTGTAAACAAATGAGTTCCCACTGTATCGGGTAACTGACGACCCGAATTTGAACATGCAGTTAAGGGTAATAAAAAGGCAAGCGGAAGAGCCATCAACAATCGGCTTAACCGGAAAGGAATTTTAAAGATCATAGTTAACTATTCAAAATTTGACAATTCGCAAAAATAGCTGATTTAAATTCCTCAGTCAATAAAGCCAGATTATTATTCGCGTATGTTATTAATTTTAGTTTCTGTAATAAATATCGTCCAACTCATACTTTAAAAGAAACAGCTTAAACATGAAATCATTGCAGGAAGAATTTCTTGAAATACTGACCAATTACCAAGGCATTTTACACAAGGTCAACCTGATCTATTTTCGAAATAAAACGGAAAGAGAAGATAATTTTCAGGAAATCATCTATCAACTATGGAAATCATATCCAGGTTTACAAAACAAAAACAGTATCGGATCATGGATTTATGCAGTTTCGATTAATACTTCCATATCGAAACTTAAAAAAGAACGGCGAATCGAGTACCGTGAGAAGCTACCCGAATCTATTGACAAGCTTGATGTTATTGAAGAGCTGACATTCCATGAAAATCTCAGGAGGTTAATAAAAGCCATTTACAACCTGAATGAAATCGATAAGTCAATCATGCTTTTATACCTGGAAGAAAAGAGTTATGATGAAATCGCCGAAATCATCGGACTATCGAGGTCGAATGTTGGAGTGAGGATTAACAGGGCAAAGGAAACACTAAAACAAAATTTAAATCATTTGAAAAATGGAAACTAACGACGTACAAAACATCTGGAAAAATATCGATTCTGAAATTAATCTGAAAACTACCGATGAACTTCATCAGTTACTTACTGCCAAAACCAGAAAAACCATAAATAAATTCCTGATGATCATCAGCATTGACGTACTTGTGTGTGTTGGTTTGATTGCTTTTCTCCTCACAACCATGCTTAACCGACAGGGAGATACGATTTATCAGGTAAACAATTCGATACTATGCATTTTTACACTTTTTGCATTAATCGTTTCTGTATTGTCGTGGAATAAACTGCAAAACAACAAATACAACTTATCTTTAAAGGATTGGTTGGAACAAAGAATAAAATTGTTGATCAAATGGCTGTTGGGCAGGTACAGCAAATTGTACATACTCTTGATACCTGTCCTTTTGGTGATGATAAATCTGTCAATTCACGTTTATTACGAACGCAAATCTTTTACTGAAGTGATGCAATATGAAGAATCAATATATGGCCTGACAGTAGGTTTCATCATTGGATTATTCGTGTCCTTTATAGCTGTTCAGAAAATCCGCAGGTATCAATTAAAAAATCTTGAATTTCTAGAGGAGATACACAGTCATCTTTAAATAGGGTTTGCTGAAAAACACACAAATCGCTACCAATAAGCTATATGCGACATTTTCAAGCAAAACATATGCATACAAATTTGACCAAATATCTCAGAATGCTTGCATTTTGAAAATTCCAATCTACACTTTTTACCTTGACTCACCCCGAGGTCGCTGCGCTTCCTCCGCCCCTCTCTACGCGTAGAGAGGGGAAAAGCCACGCTTGCGGGGCTTGGGGTGAGTCAAGGAAATGTGAGAAATGAAATTCATTTTCAACTTTGAGTTTTTCAGCCCGTAAATACAAAAAACCGGTCAATATTCCTGACCGGTTTTTTTATGAGAGGATACCACAGAGTACTACAAGTTCGAGGTAATAGCGAACTGATTATTTTTTTTTCACTACAGGAATTATGCCAATTTGTTTGATATTTTGAATATTTGAGTAATCATACAACATAAATCCTTTTTCTCCGATCATAAACAGGTAATCGTTCATCGGAATTACATCGTAAGCATTGATTGAAGGGAAACTGGCTACCAAATTTTGTGTAATTTTTAACGGATCGGCTGAGTTGTAAATTTTTAAACCAGCATCCCCATCGCAGATAAACAGTAAATCATCATCAATTCCCAAACCCTGTGGCCCATACATCGGATACGAAGCAATGAGCGCAAATTTGGTATAGCTGTTACTCATCCGAACCACATCTAACTGATTGAGTGTTCCGCGGCAGGTTGTTCCGCCTTTCAGGGTAACAAAAGCTAAATCGCCTTTAATTACTACCGGATCGCAGGCAGTCATGTGCGAGAAAGTGCCTTTTTGTGATGGTCTTTCAGGAACTTCCAGAGATTGTACAATCATCCCGTTTTGGGTGCCCAAAAACAAATGGTTATCGGTAATAAAAATAGTTTCCACATTCCAGCCAACAGAGGTTGTTTGCAGTAATTTGGCTTCAGAAGCTGAAATCAGTTTAAAGGTATATAACTGATACTGATCAACGATGTATAAAAAATCCTTGTACAGGCCAAAACGGGCCATGCTGCCGCCAACCCCGTAGGTTGTTCCGGTTGCTCCTGAAGCTCCTGTCACTCCGCCCAATGCCATGTAGTTTTTATCCATGGTCATGCTTTCGTAACGGTAATAGGTTGGATAATAACGTTGCTCCAACTCCTGACGTACACTTTTGACCTCCCATTCGGTTACAACGCCTTTTTCTTCATCCAGTTTGGCGAGCGGAAAACCAGTATCATATTTAGGCAATGTGTAAGGAAAAACTTTTTGAACGCGGCCAACTTCTTTAATCGCCGAAAAACTGGAAACGTCAATCGAAACCAAATCAATGTAACTGTCGGCATACAAAATATTGTCTTTGATGGCTATGTCAACATTCCCCGGAATTTCAATAAACCCTTTGTTCTGTGGGTTTTTGGGATCGCTCACATCATAAACATGCACACCTTTCATCTTTTCGTTAATGAAAATGTACTGATCCTTGAAATAGATTTTGCCGGGATTATTCATTTCGCGGGCAGCCGTCATTTTCACTGCTGAACGCAAATCGGTGTAGCTTAGGTAAACCGGCGAATTGGCCATAAAAGTTTCAAAGATCTGGTCGGTACAGGCTGATGCAACCAAAAGGAGCAACATTAAAACCAGATAGATATTTTTAAGTTTTTTCATGGTTGTTTTAATTAAAGATGAACCCGATTTTTAATGACAGACGCGAGAAGTTGGTTTCGAGCTTGTAGCCTTTGTCTCCTGAATAATTGAGTTGATGGTGGCGAAACCCGAATGAAAAGAACCAGCCGAAATTGTCGGATGTAAACCTTTGAAATCCAACGGAAGGATTGATCAGAAAACCTCCTTCGGCGTCCAGTTTTTCGTTCGTGTTAGGGTATGGATAATAGGAGGATGAGCTTGAGTAATAAAGATCACTGTAATGCTGGCGGTTTCCCTCTTCGAGAGCTACTTCGTAGCCAGCCAGTAAATTGAAAAACGGTGTAAATTTAGTATTACGGAATTTATATTGAACCTGCCCGAAAACCGGCATATACGATTCATCGAAAAACTCGGCCCCAAGCCCTGCCCCAACATAGATTTGATCAAGGATGCGGTAATTCAATGAACTCGTAAACGAAAACGGCGCTGATTGGTTGTTCCCGGAGTTGCCCAGCAAAACTCCCATCGAAGTATCGAAGAAATAATTCTGGGTCAGGCCCTGTTCGCGCTGTGCTTTTGAATACTTTGCAACACTGTCAACTTCGGTTGAATTGAAAACCCATTCATTTCCGGCGGAATTAATTTTAACTTTTTCGCCATCATCGAAAATCAACTGGCCCTTTATAATTCCTCCGGATTTGAGGTAAACCAGATCTTTTTTGCCTTTCTGGGCAAATGCCGGAACTAAAATGAAGCCGGCCAAAAGAATGAATAAAAATTTTTTCATTAAAGTTTTGTTTATAAGTTTTCAAACGACAGATGACGTTCGTGTTCAGTTTTCGGTTGTTTGTACTGAAAAGAAGATGGGTTGACTGAAAATAAGGTTGCGCAGAGAAGAAAACAAATTAAAGGTTACAGTTTTCTGTTTTGGGTTGCGAGTTTCGGGGTAACGAGTTTCCACAGCAACTCGCATCCCGGAACACGTAACATTTCATTTTGACCACTGCGACTGACCATTGATCACTGACCACTGACTTCTAAAACTCATAACTCAACCCTGTAAATACTCCAATTGAATATGGTTTGTAGGTGACCGATGAGTTGCTGTTCAGCGAGTTGAGGTAATATTTAACACGTGGTTCCACATTCAGGGAAATACGTTTGGAAAGTCCATATTTCAGGCCGATGCCCAAAGTTCCGCTGTAATTGATTGGTTCCATATCCCTGGTGCTGCCAACAAGGCTCTTGCCTGAAGAACTTTCCATGTAGGTTTCGTTTCCAACCAATAAATTGGAGCTAAAACCGCCCAGCATTTCCACATCAAACCTGGAATCGAGAAAAGTGTAACGTAAATACAGCGGGATTTCGATATAATCAAAATTCTGAATAAAGCGTGCATCAGAAACAACGACTGCAGTTGATGCCATTGTTTTCTCTTCAGGATTGGTCCCAAGTACTATTCCGGGAGGTATGCCGCTAAATTCGATTACTCCTGCAGTACTGTTCATCATCATTTTACTGGTATTGGCATCAATGGAAACATTGGTATTAAAATATTCAGATCCCCGATCGGCGCCGGCAAACATAAAGTCTTTCCCGGAGGAAACATTTGAATTTCCCGAAGACTGTCCCAATCCGGAATAATAAACACCACTTTGCAAACTCCATCGTTTACCTTTTCTAAATTCTACTGAGATTCCTCCACCCAAATCAACCGAATTGGCCGATGCATTCAGCATGTTACTGGCATAGACCTGCGAATGACTGCTACGCGTAACACTGTACTCAGGCGAAACCTGAGCGCCAACCAACCAACGGGCTTTTTTCGGTGTTTCATTCCGGGCCAATACCATCTGGTTTTGTTCCATGATCTGTTGATCAATTGTTTTTACGGCCCAATCATCTTTGAGTGCTTTTGTTTTTTGCTCCTGAAGGCTATTTGCTACATTCTTAGTGCCTTGATTTATGAGTCTGAAAAGACTCTTCATCGGTTGAAGCGCCCTTGATTCTTCACTTTTGGCAACTATTAAAGACTCATCAACAAAATTTACCTGTTCCGATTTTGAATTTCCTGCAATTGGTTTTGTACTCTTATTACTGATTTGGTTTATTTGATTTTCTTTGGCAAGTTCAGCCAATTGAAGATTTACCGTTCCGGGTTTTTCCACGATTTTGGATTTGATATTTCTGAATGTATTTTCTTTTTCTGCAGGTGTAATTTCCGGTTTTACCTCTGCTGATATTTCAGGAGCAGTTTGCTGGCCAACAATTATACCAGAATTAACATCCTGACCGTTCCGGGTGTTGATTTGCCAACCGGCAACAAATGCCAGAAACAAAGCTGCTGCAACGCCAGCTATTCTCCAAAATACTATTTTTCGTTTACGACGGGCGGAGGCAACACTGGCAAGTACATTCTCAAGAATATATGCAGGTGGTTCCTGCTCATAATTCAAGAGTTTGTCCCGAAACAATTCGTCCAAATTTTTATCGTTTTTCATGCTGTATTATTATTTTGGCCTATCAACTCACCAAAGTTTTCGTGCACTTTCTTTTTTAATATATCCCTGGCCCGCGCCAGATTTGATTTTGTTGTCCCTTGTGTGATAGACATCTCTTTGGCAATTTCCTGATGAGACAACCCTTCAATCACATACAAGTTAAAAACCATCCGATAGCGTGGAGGCAACTGTTGAATGAGCTTCATCAAATCGTCAGCTGCTATTTTCGCAATCACATCATCCGAAAAATTGACGGAATCATAAACCGAAACATCTTCGACCGGAAAAAGCAAATGCTGTTTTCTGATCTTTTCGAGTGATACGTTAATCATGATCCGCCGAATCCAACCTTCGAGCGAACCATCGTGGCGGAAGGTTTTCAGGTTGGTAAAAACCTTGATAAAACCATCCTGCATATTGTCTTCAGCCTCGGTTGTATCTTTAGCATATCGCAAACATACCCCGAACATTTTCGGTGCAAACTGATGATAGAGCATTGACTGAGCTTTCGGGCTCCCGTTAATGCAATCGGTTATGATAGGTTTAAAATCTTCCAAGTGCGCACTATTTTCTATTCATCCAAAATTAATGGAATTAAACCGAAATAATCATACTTTGTGCCATTGATCCTCTTTTTCTCCTGATCATCCGGCAATCATCCACTGCCGGTTTTTGTTCAGTTTCACCGAAATACGGAGGTAATTTATCCTAAGATGTAGCTGGGCAGGGTTTAGTTGCGTCAGTCAAAATTTTTCTTTGTTTATTGATTGTCTATTTTTGGGCAAGAATTTCATTTGGCAACGCAACCCAATTCAGGTTCAATCCGTCTTAATTAAAAAAAACAATGTTATGAAACGATTATTTTCACTATTAGCTATAGCAATACTGGTTTTATCCTGCACAAATGATACAGTGAACCCGGTAGTTACCGATTTAATTCTTACCGAAAAATCGGCCAAAATTATTGCAGCGGATAACCAGTTTGGATTCGAACTCTTTCGAAAAGTAAATGCCTCACTTGATGAACCAAAAAATACCATGATTTCCCCGATGAGCGTTTCGTTGGCCCTGGCGATGGTTTATAATGGAACCGCCGGAAACACAAAAAAACAAATGGAAGATATGCTGCACAAGGCCAATCTGAGTCCGGATGATATAAACCAAAGCTATAAAGATCTGGTTTCCGCGCTTCAAAGCCACGATCCGAAAGTGGAACTCTCGATTTCGAATGCCATTTTCTACCGGAATTCATTCAGTGTTAAAAACGATTTTATCACCACCAATCAAAATTTTTATCAGGCCGAAGTTTCAGGTCTTGATTTTTCGAAAACTATTGAAATCCTGAATAAGGTGAATGGCTGGGTAAATACCAAAACCAAAGGAAAGATCGATAAGATTATTGAAGAGGTAAAACCTGAAGATATCATGTATTTACTGAATGCCATCTACTTTAATGGTGAGTGGAAATATAGCTTCGATACCAAAAAGACATTAGAGTTGACGTTCACAAAAGAAGATAAAACCACGGTCCAGGCGCCGACCATGATCATTGAAAAACCGTTTAATTATTACAGTCATCAAAAATTTGAACTGTTGGAAATGCCTTATGGAAGCGGGAAATATTCAATGCTCATTTTTTTGCCAGAAACGGGTAAAACGACCAATGATATTATTTCACTCCTGACTTCAGAAAATGCAAACGACTGGATTTCAAAACTAAGCGAGCAAAAGAAAGAGGTTTTTCTTCCCAAATTCGAGTTTAAATTTGATGATAGCTTAGTTGACGAATTAAAAGCGTTGGGGATGACCGATGCTTTCAACGATGCGAAAGCTAACCTTACTGGTATTTCAGAGGCCGCCCAACTGGTTATTTCGGAAGTGAAGCACAAATCGTACATTAAAGTTGACGAACGTGGAACTGAAGCTGCTGCTGTTACCGGTATAACTGTTGGTGTAACATCAGTTGGGCCAGACAATTCATTCCGGGTTGATCATCCATTTATTTTTGCCATCCGCGAGAAAGATACCAAAGCCATTTTGTTTATCGGAAAAGTGATGGATCCGAAACAAAATTAATTCAAGTTGCCGTCAAACTAAAACCATTATGAAAAGCTTACTCTTTTTAGCTGCATTCGATGAAATAAAAATGAATGGAGTTTACAAAATAGAAATTACTGGCATAGTAGAAAACCAAAATGATTTAACAACAACTATTCGTCGTTCGTCGCCAAAAGGTGTAGTTGATACAGTAATTACACGGCCCTATCATATCGTGAAAATTCCAAAAACAGAAAAAGCTATCATTTATAATGAAATATAAATGAAACACGTTTTTATATCCATATTAGTCATTTCAATTGTGTGGTTAGTTGCTTGTACAGAACAGGTAGAAATGAGTCAGGACAATTGCCTGAAATATGCCGAACTGGATTATTCGAATTACGATAGCCTTAAAACAGATCCTATAACTGTGATCAGCGCAAAAGTTGATGGCGATTGCTTGCTACTCAATCTTCAGTATGGCGGCGGGTGTAAAGAGCATCAGGTTAATCTGGCATTAACTCTGCCCGAATGCGGAACTCCTCCCCTTCCGCCTCCAACCTTCGAAATAAGGCACAATGCAAACGGCGATGTGTGTAAAGCTTTAATTACAAAGGATTACAGCTTCGATATATTTGGAATCAAGGAAAAAGGTAAAAGTCAGACAGAATTTATTCTGAATACAAAAAACTCTTCAGGAGTATGGCAAAGTACCACTTACACCTATAAATATTGAAATCATCCGCCAAATTTTAACAGTATATAACTGAATTGAATCTAAACTGAATTAATAGGTTGTTATATTTGCTGAATATTTTATTTTTAGAATTTAATATCTGAGCAAATTGGCAAGAATTCAAAAAGTTATCAGCGACAATGTTTTCTTTATTCTTCCATTTATCCTGATTATTGTTTCTGCTGCGTTTTTTCTGGGAATTTACGGGAACAACAGCATTTTTCTCTATTTAAACAGGATTCATTCACCAGTCGCCGATTATCTATTTCTGAAAATCACACATCTGGGAGACGGAACGGTTGCATTTCTGCTGGTGTTGATTTTGCTTTGGATTTCTCTTCGCGAAGCCTTGACTTTTCTGACAATAACACTAATTCTTATCATCATTGTAACCATTCTGAAAAGAGGCATTTTCCCGGAATTAGATCGTCCGGCCGGATATTTTGAAACTTCAGAAGTTATCCGGCTGATCAATGGTTATGATCCACCCAGGCGATATACTTTTCCATCGGGCCATTCAGCAACTGTTTACAGCATTTTCCTGTATTTGTCGTTTTTAATCCGGAGACAATGGTTGAAATTTACATTATTCCTGATTGCGTTTTCAGTAAGTTATTCACGCATTTATCTTTCGGCCCATTTCCCTGCCGACGCGGTTGCAGGGAGCTTAATTGCCGTAACAATAACCATTTTGTGCTATTCTGTCAGCCGGCAAATACAGAACTCATGGTTCGACAAAAAACTGATGCTTAAACCTAAAATTCAATTCCGATAGCCACCCAATATGATACAAAATATTTCCATTGAAAACCAGATCAGATTTTTCATTATTCTAATCAGCCTTTTGTTGTTTCTGCCGTTTAATGGATTGGTCCATCTGTTCGATTGGGATGAAATCAATTTTGCCGAATCGGCCCGCGAAATGATCGTGACCGGCGATTACAGTACCGTTCGCATCAATTTCATCCCCTTCTGGGAAAAACCGCCACTCTATATCTGGATGCAGGTTTTAAGTATGAAACTTTTCGGAATCAATGAGTTTGCTGCACGGTTTCCGAACGCAGTTTGCGGTATGATCTCATTACTGGCACTTTTCGAAATCGGGAGAGGATTGAGAAATTACAAATTTGGAATGATTTGGGTCTTGGCATACGGAGCATCAGTTCTTCCATTTCTATATTTCAAATCAGGTATAATTGACCCGTGGTTCAACCTTTTTATTTTCTCTTCCCTGCATTTTGCGTTTAAACACATTGCCCTTCGTGAAACCAATCGGAAGGGTTTTCAGCCTGTGGTATTATCGGCAATTATTCTTGGCCTGGCTGTTCTGACCAAAGGTCCTGTAGCCATTTTGTTATTTGGCGCATCAATTTTTCTATTTCTTTTGCTTGAACGAAAATTCAAATTGTTGAAGGTTGTTGATGTTTTGATATTTAGCTTGCTGCTGTTCTTAACCGGAGGGGCCTATCATTTGTATCAGATATTGATTGGCAACTGGCAACTGGTGTATGATTTTTTTATCTATCAAATCCGTCTCATGAAGACAGAAGATGCCGGTCATGGCGGCAGTTTTTTTTATCATCCGGTTGTGTTGTTTATTGGTGTCTTTCCAACTTCCATACTTGCGCTGAATGCCCTGTTTAAAAAAGGCAGTGTTAACAACAGCTACCGGAAACTGATGGTCATTTTGTTCTGGGTTGTGCTGATCATTTTTTCGCTGATAAAAACCAAAATTGTTCATTACAGCTCATTATGCTATTTCCCGCTCAGTTACCTGGCGGCTATTACCATTTACGACATTTCTTTTAATAAACTGAAAATTAACAAACTGAGCAAAGTAATTATCATAGTGGTCGGGATTGTATATGCCATAAGTCCGGGTCTGATTCAGATCGTCGCAACCGCCCTTTCTCCAGAATTTTTGAGCCAATATATCAAAGATGATTTTGCAATCGCATGTATTGACACAGCAGTGAATTGGAGTGGATTTGAGTTTCTTACCGGTTTGGCATTTGCTGTTGTTCTGGTCATTTCAGTTTATTACTTACACGGGCTTAAACAAGTTTTGATGCTTTACTTTAGTACCGCGTTGTTTATATTCCTGTTCATGTTTCTGATCGTACCAAAAATTGAAAAATATTCGCAAGGGCCAGCCATCGAATTTATTTCAGAATTTAAAGACCAGCCGGTTTGGGTTTCAACCTTAGGATATAAAAGCTATGCACCGTATTTTTATTCAGCCAAGACTCAAAGAGCCTGCCTGGAAGGCGATGAACAGGAATTTCTGTTGACTGGCAACGTTGATCGCCCGGTCTATTTTGTTGTTAAAGTAACAGCCATGCAATCCATTATCGGTCAATACACGCAACTCGAATTTGTAAAGAAAAAAGGTGGTTTTGCATTGCTCAAACGAATTGACATTCGGGTTGAAAATTAATTCACTTCATTTGTAATTCTGAACAATGGAAAGTTACCTATTTGTTTGTATTATGACAAGCCACCCTATTAAATCTTGTCTGAAAAAGTTCTAAAACATTCTAAAAATAAACGTATGATCAAATTCAGATTTATCCTGATCATTGCACTGTTGCAGATTTCAGGAATGGTTTTCAGCCAGAATCCGTTAAACCAGCCTGCCCCAACTGATCCGGCAGTCCGCATCGGCAAGCTTTCGAACGGATTAACGTATTACATCCGTCACAACGAAGAGCCCAAAGAAAGGGCAAGTTTCTACATCATTCAGAATGTAGGTGCGTTACTCGAGAATGATGACCAAAATGGTTTGGCGCATTTCCTGGAACACATGGCCTTTAACGGCACAAAGCATTTTCCGGGAAAAGGGATTATCAACACGCTCGAAAAACATGGAGTGCAATTTGGCCGGAATATCAATGCCGGCACTGGTCATACCGAAACAGTTTACAACCTAAGCGATATTCCTATAAAACACGAAGGATTGATTGATACTTGTTTACTGGTGCTACACGATTGGTCACATTTTCTCCTGCTGACTGACGGGGAAATTAATGCAGAACGCGGTGTAATTACAGAAGAATGGAGAACCGGGATGAATGCATCAAGGCGAATGTTTAATAAATATTTAAAAGTACTGCTCGAAGGTTCAAAATACACAAAACGCGATGTTATTGGCGATACAAGTATTATTAAAAACTTTAAATCCGAAACACTCCGGAATTTTTATCACGACTGGTATCGTACCGATTTACAGGCATTAGCCATTGTTGGCGACATAGATATAGATGCAGTTGAGCAAAAAGTAAAAACTTTGTTCTCGAATATTCCGGCGGTTGAAAATGCGCCCAAACGCGAATTTTATGAAGTTCCTGCCCATAAAGAACCTCTTTATGTACTAGCCACCGACAAAGAAGCAAGCAGCAATTCAGTTTCTCTTTACATTAAACACAGAGCCCCCGAAGCTTCGGAAAAAACTCTTGGGTATCTCCGGAATCAAACGATTCAGACACTTTTTGGAATGATGGCCCGTGACCGGATTACTGAACTACTGCAAAAAGGAGTACCCCCATTCGTTTCAGGAAATATTGGCTACAGCGAATTTGTAAGAGGATACGACGTTTTTTTAGTTTCGACAAGTTCAAAACCCGATCAGGACGATTTAGCATTTAAATCTATTTATACCGAAGCCCAACGAATTTACAAGCATGGTTTTACTCCCGGAGAACTCGAAAGAGCTAAAACAAACCTGTTGACTTCGTATGAAAGCCGCTATAAACAACGGGATAAAATCAATAACGATCAGTTTGCCGACGATATTCAAAATCATTATCTGACAGGCGAACCACTTACATCCATTGATTTTGACTGGGAATTTATCCAGAAAATACTTCCAACCATTTCCGTTGAAGATGTTTCGACACAGGCTAAAAACTGGATGACTCCTGAAAACCGCGTGATTGTGGTAATAGGACCAGACAAACCGGAAGCTAAGCATCTTTCGAAAGAACAGGCTTTGACTATTATGGCTGATGTTGAAAATAGTCCGATTGAACCTTATGCCGACAAGGCAGTCTCAACAAATCTGATCAGCAAAGAATTGAAAGGCTCCAAAGTAAAAAGCGAAAAGAAACTTCCGGAGTTTAATGCCGTTGAATGGACTTTGGGTAACGAAACCAAAGTCGTTTTCAGGCAGGCAGATTACGAAAAAGATCAGGTTTCGCTTGCTGCAATTAGCTTTGGTGGCAGTTCGAAAGTGGATAACGACAAAGTAGCATCAGCTCAGATGCTTAACGCATTTATTGGTTCTTTCGGTGTTGGCGACTACGATGCAACCGCATTGAAAAAAGCATTGACAGGCAAAAAAGTTAGCATGAACGTGGGTTTAACCGACCTGAACGAAACGTTTAACGGATCGAGTACTCCAAAAGATTTCGAAACCATGATGCAGTTGCTTTACCTGCAATTCGAAAATCCACGGTTCGACAAAGAAGCCTACGAAGCGATGCTGGGACGTTACAAGGCATTTGTTGCCAATATGGCCAACAATCCACAGAAAATAATGGGCGACTCGCTTTCGTTGATTTTGACCAGTAAAAATCCGCGCACCAAACTTATGACTCCGGAAATGTTCAACGAAATATCGTTAGAGCAAATGGAAGCCATTTATAAAGACCGCTTCGTTGATGCCGGTGATTTTACTTATCTGATTGTGGGTAATATTGACGAGGCCACTGCCAAAGCAATGGCTGAAAAATACATTGGTTCGTTAACCAATTTACCCCGGAAAGAAAATTGGATCGACCGCAATGTGGAAGGCCCAAAAGGTAAAACCGTGCGTGAAATTGAAATTCCTTTGGAAGTGAAAAAGAATACTGTCAACGTGATTTTTGATGCCAAAATGGAATATACGCCCGAACAGAACCTATTACTAAGCATTTTCCGCGACATACTGAACTTTCGCTATTTGGAAGAAATCCGCGAAAAAGAAGGCGGAACATACGGCGTAAGGGTTTCAACCAGTTCAGCGAAGTTTCCAAAAGCTAAAAAAACCCTTACCCTGATGTTTGATACCGATCCTGAAAAAGCACAACATTTAAAATCAATTATCTACCGCGAAATTGATAAAATAGCTGCAAACGGACCAACTGCGGAAGATATGGACAAATCTGTTAAGAATCTGCAAAAAAACAGGGAGGAATCTAAACTGCATAACAACTACTGGTTACAGGCCTTGAATACCTACTATACCTATAATGTAGTTAGCACTGCTCCTGAAAATTACGAAACCATTTTGGAGAAAATGACCATTCCCCAGGTACAAAATTTCGTAAAAACATTCACTTCGAAAGCCGATGTGGTTGATATTGTTTTCAAACCAAAACCATAACGAAACATTCTAAAGAATTGCAGCAGCGAAAAACCCCTTTCATGATAACAAATGAAAGGGGTTTTTTATACGATCTTTCCGTGTAGTTGTTCATGAATATAGCATCTTCTGAAACATCAACTCCGCTTTCCATCCATCCAGTGTATTTCGCCAGTCTTTTTTTGTTCCGCAAAGCTGAAAACCATTGTTGGTAAAAAGCTGGATACTGGCCAGATTGTCTTCCGTAATGTTGGCGTACAACTGATGCAAACGGAGGTTGTTCGCTGCATAATTGCATAACAAATGCAGTGCATCGGTGGCATACCCTTGATTGCGGTCTTTTTCGTCTTGAATCAGGATTCCAACCCCTGCCCTTAAATGAAACGGATCGAAGTCGAACAGATCAATAGCGCCAACGGCAGTTCCCTCGGGTGTCTCGATGATCATGCGAACTTCTTTGGCTTCGTAAATGTCGCGTTGCGAATCCCTGATGTATTTGGTCAGTACATATTTCGAAAATGGTTCAAAGGTATTGCTCACTTCCCAGATTGAAGCATCATTTTCCCATTCGTACAACAGATCAATGTCCTCGGGTTCAAGTGCGCGGAACCTGACCTGTCCATATTCAAGTTTTGTCCTGTTCATGGTTTTCCTATATTTTTCCAGACTTTTAAAACGATTTCAAGATCGTTCATGATCCTGTAATCTTTGGCATATAAAATATTCAGTTCGTCTTTCTTTTTATCAGGAATAGCTTCCGGAAAAAGGGAAGACGGAGAGAATATCCCTTCTTTGAGTCGCGGCAGGCTATTTTGATTTCCGGGACAATAGCCTACCCAGCTTTTTCGTCCTGAAAAAACTTCAAAAATTCTCCGGGAAAACCCCGCTTTATGAGTCATAAAACCGATTAAAACAGGTGAAAACAAGAGCAGGAAGAAACATAAAACCAGATCGAAAGCCCTTTTATTTTTCCGGTTATTTTCTTTTGCAATGGAATTAATATTGACCACATACAAATCGCCGGAAGTGAAAATAGAATTGCTGCCAATGATGGAAAAGCTTTCGGGCGGTGCAATCTTGTAGTCAATATTCAGATCGTTCAGGTCGAGCATGATCCTGATAATTTCCTGGGAAGGAATATCTTCGGAAGAGAAAATGAGTTCGTCAATTTTATTGATCCGGATTATTTCAGGTAGCTGATTGATGTTTCCGAGATAAAACGGGCTGTGAATTAATTCGCCGGGAGATACAAATCCAACCGTGTCTATTTTCAATCCTGAATTGATAATAAGTTCTGTAATCCGCTTCGATTCTGCGAGAGCCGCTACCACCGCAATTCGTTTTTGTTTTCCTGATTCAAGGTCTAATCCTGTTATCCTGAATTTGGATAAAAAATAGCGGTATGCCGGAAGTACGGCAAACGCCCAGGCCGATCCCAGTAAAAGCAAAGCCCTTGAATAACGCAAACTCTCGTCAACCAGCGAATAAAATACCAGAATGGAAAGTGCTCCCCACAGCAAACCTTTAAAAATTCTTCCAAATTCAATCCCTTTCCGGTAACCTCCGTTCATCCAAATGCTGGTAATCCAAATCAGGATATAAACCGGGACGGCAACATGCAGATATTCCGGCGGATAGTATCCCCGTTCGAATTTATAAGCCTCCCAGTTTGGCAATAAAATGGCGAAGCCGAGATAAATCATCAATCCATCAATAGCAGGAAGAATGCTTTTTTTGAAAAACTGACCAGCTACAGAGAGTAACGCCCTGAAATAGATCGCCAAATTGATCAGAATGGAAAACCGGCGGGCGTTTCCTTTCGAAAAGTGCTTCCGGGCAAAAATGATCATCGCGCTGTAAAATACTTTCACATAATTGATACTGCCCTTTTTGGTGCTTTCACCTTTGTAATGAATGATGGTAGTTTCGGGGAAATAGTAATTTTTATAGCCTCCAAGTATGATCCGGTACGAGAGGTCTATGTCTTCACCATACATGAAATAATCTTCGTCGAGCAAACCAACTTTATCGAGTGTTTCGCGCCGTAAAAGCATAAAAGCGCCGGCCAGCACATCAATTTCGTGAACCTGATCGTTGCTGAGATAACCCAGATGGTAACGGTTAAACCGTTTGGAATGGGGGAAAAGTCTTGAAAATCCGAACATTTTCCAAAAAGCCACTTCCGGAGTGGGCAGTCCTCTTTTCGATTCAGGCAAAAACCTGCCTTTGCCATCAATCATTTTTACTCCAAGTCCTCCGGCATCCGGAGTTCGATCCATGAAACCGGCAATTTTCAGAAAACTGTCCTCTTCAACAACAGTGTCAGGATTCAGAAGTAAAATGTATTCTCCGGATGAAATCCGGATAGCTTGATTGTTGGCTTTCGAAAAGCCTGAATTTTCTTTGTTGCTGATTAGTTTTACTTCCGGGAATCGCTCTTCAATCATTTGGCAGGAGCCATCAACCGAATCGTTGTCAACCACAATAATTTCAGAACTTATCTTTTCAGCAGCTTTAAATACGGAATGGAGACATTGTTCCAGGAAATATTTGACATTGTAGTTGACAATGATGACGGATAGTTTCATTTCTTTTTTCTAACGTATGATCGAGTCTTCAAAATTCATCCGGTTAACGATTGACCTTCCCAAAGTGACTTCGTCGGTATATTCGAGTTCATCGCCAATGGATACACCACGGGCAAGGGTTGAAATTTTCACGTTTGTATTTTTCAATTTTTTATAAATGAAAAAGTTGGTCGTGTCGCCCTCCATCGTGGTACTTAAGGCCAAAATAATCTCCTCAATATTTCCTTCTTCGGTGCGTTTGACCAACGACTCTATTTCGAGATCTGACGGGCCTATCCCATCCATCGGTGAAATAATCCCCCCCAAAACATGATACAATCCATTAAACTGATGCGTATTTTCGACCGACATCACATCTTTGATATTTTCAACTACACAAATCAGTGAAGGATTGCGCGAAGGATTGGAGCATATACCACAAATATCGGTATCCGAAATGTTGTGACAAATGGTGCAATGCCTTATTTCAGCACGAAGTTGAATCAGGCTGTTCCCAAAAATTTCGACCTCCTGAATATCTTGTTTTAGTAAGTGCAGAACCAGTCGTAAGGCTGACTTGCGGCCAATGCCAGGCAACTTGGCAAATTCGTTCACCGCATTTTCGAGTAATCGTGAAGGAAACCGGTCAACATGCATATTCCATTTCTTTTTGTAAGGTTCAAATTTAATCAGTGAAATTGAATAAATGGAAAATGCGTCAAATTTCAGAAGATTTTATTTGAGCAGGTACTTGGCAACAATGGTCAAAACTTCGTCCATCCGGATGGGCTTTACCAAAATATCGTTGCATCCGGCTTCGAGGCATTTCTGTTTGTCTTCGGCCATGGCGTATGCCGTTTGGGCTATGATGGGCAACAGCTTATCGGTTTGCCTGATTTGTGATGTGGCTTCATATCCGCTAATTTCAGGAAGTTGGATATCCATCAGGATCAGATCTATTTTTGAACTCTTGTAGAGTTTAAGTACATCAATCCCATCTTTGGCCCAAATTACATTTGCTCCTGTCCGTTGAAGGATGCTGCTCAGATATTCAAAATTGTAAGGAATATCTTCAGCTATCATGATGGTGAAATTGCTGAAGTTATATCGTGCCGGTGAAGGTGTTTTTACTGCTGATCGTGTCATTGGAATTTTAATTTTATCATAGGGCAGAGTCAGATAGAAAACGCTTCCTTCTCCTTCTACCGATTTTACATTGATGTCGCCTCCCAGCAAAATTGCCAGATCTTTACAAATAGATAAGCCTAAGCCAGTTCCCGGAGATTCATTTGAGGCAGTATCATCGCTATAGTTGAACCGTTTGAAAATATTCTTTAACCTGGCTGCCGGTATTCCTGAACCGGTATCCGACACAAAAAACCGAAGCTTATTTTCGTTCAAAATGGAATACCCAATTTCGATACGACCAGTTTCCGAATATTTTAACGCATTAATGAATAAGTTATTCAGAATCTGTTTGAGTCGGTAAGCATCTGTGAAAATAGTATCATGATGTTCTGCTTCAGGAACACGAAAAATGATTTCCAGATTTGGTTTTTGCTTTCTTCTGAGAAAATTATTGTAGGTCAACTCCAGTTCGGATAAGATATCGCCTAACGAGCAGGCTTCTTTTCTGATTTTCAACTCATTCGCCTCTATTTTAGCCACATCTATAATGTCATCAATCAGGCGAAGTAAAGCCTGACTGTTTTCTTCAATAATCTCAGAATATTTGTTTCGTTTTTGAAACGAAAGGCTCTCGTTCTTCATCAGTTCGCTAAATCCAATAATTGAATTGATTGGCGTCCTGATTTCGTGGCTCATATTCGACAGAAAATGGTTTTTATATTTATTGGCAATTTCTGCATCTTGTTTTGCTTTTTTCAGGTCATTTTCGATCTTTTTCAGATAGGTAATGTTTTCTGCAATTTTCACGTAATGGGTAATGTTCCCAAAACTATTCCTGATCGGCGAAATACTGGCAAGTTCCCAATAATGATCGCCGTTCTTTTTTTTGTTTTTAAATTCGCCCTGCCACTCATTTCCCGAACTAATTGTTTTCCATAGCTTTTCATAAAAACTGGCAGGCTGAAACCCTGATTTCAGGATATTTGGTTTTTTACCAATCAGTTCATGATCGTTCCAACCGGATATCTTGCAAAATGCAGGATTAAAAAATTCGATATACCCTTCCTTATCAGTAATGATGACCGAGATGGGGCTTTGAATGATGGCCTGGTGAAGTTTTTTAAATTCACTGATTGATTTTTTCTCTTCAGTAATATCACGATGTGTACCCAGTAACCTGATCGCCTTTCCATTATCGCCGCGTAAGGCAGTCGCCCTGCTTCTTATCCAGATATAATGTCCGTTTTTATGCCTCATCCGGAATTCAGCTTCATAAAGGCGCAAATCACTTTCTACAAAAATATTCATATAATGAATCATTCTGTCCCTGTCTTCCAGATGTAACAAATTCTCCCAAACAGATAAATTGTCTTCAATTTCATCAGGATAGTAGCCCAGCATTGATTTCCACCTTCTCGAAAAAAAAGTAGTACCAGTATCTACAATGTAGTCCCATATTCCTAAATCAGCAGCCTCTGTGGCCATTTGGTAGCGCTGTTCGCTTTCGAATAACTTTTCTTCAATCAGCTTATACCGATTTATATTATTCAGAATAATAAGAACAGACTGTTGTTGAGTAGTTGGATCATTATCAGGAATTAAACACAGGTTCCACCAATTATACTTTTCTCCCTTTTTCAGTAAAAAGTCTTTTTCTTTCTGCTTTTGCAGTTGAAAAACATTCGTGATCAACCCGGTAATTAAAGGTGTATTCTCGTCAAACAGCATAATTTCTTCCATTCTTTTTCCAATGAGATCGGAAGATTTCATTCCAAATTTCGCACCGCTGTTATTTGATACATACAAAATCATTAAATCAGAATTTACTCTGATTACCACTTCACTTAACTTTTTAAACAAAGAGTCATCCTTCGGTTTTGATGCGTGTGTTGTTTCTTCAAAGCTGAGTAGTATATTTCCCGAACTAAGCGGTGTTACAGCCACTGTAAGAACACTATTCTTACGTTCGAAGCTTAAGTGACTGATCTTACGCATTTTTACTGCCGGTAAAACCTCATTTTCAAAAAAGAAACGGATGCTTTTACTTAATTCTTCTGTAATTTGGTTAATACCTGTATCCAATTCCAGATTTTTGCTTCTGAGAATTTGGTTTATTTGTCCCGAAAATTCTTCGATCAAAAGGCTTTCATTGAGCTTGATATATCCTGAAAAATAATCAGTATTACGGGTTGAAAGAGGCATAACAACAACTGATGTTTATATTCCTTAAATTTATAGAATTAAACCATTACAAACATAATAGGCTTTGTTTTTTTTCTCTTTAATCAAAAAATATCTGATTTGTGATTGATTTTCTGACATTTGACGACTAATAAAATAAAGAAATCTGAGGTGAATCCTAAATTATATGGAATAGATGAATCGTTTGATTTTATGTGTAGGTGTTTTTTCGAATGGAAACTGTTGCAGCACGATTCTTTGTATCTGCGAAAACTTATTCAATTCTTCATTGACTTTACGCTGAATTTCTTTCAAAATTTCTTCCGGCTTTTCGTTCACAAAATTAACCGCTTCTGTTTTCATATGCTGATACTTCTTTTCTAGCTCCTCCATGTTGAGGTGGACCAAAGCAACCAAACGGCCTTTTTGCTGCACGACCAACGACTCTAAAACATATTCCATACGATTGATTACTGATTCAATTTCTTCAGGATAAATATTTTCTCCACTCGATCCAACTATCAGGTTCTTGATCCGGCCTTTGATATAAAGATTTCCATTCTTATCGAAATATCCCAGGTCACCGGTTTTCAGCCAGCCATCGGAAGTAAAGGTTTCTTTCGTCATTTCAGGTTCTTTATAGTAGCCCAACATTATATTTTCACCTTTGGCCTGAATTTCGCCCCGTCCGGTTTGTGGATCGGGATCAGCAATCCGTATCTGTACTCCTTCCACAGGGGTACCTGTTGACAAAAACTTTGTTTTTCCCACTCCGGCGCCGGCAAGCAAAGGAGAAGATTCGGTCAGCCCATAACCGATGGCCAGTGGAAACCCTCCTTCCATCAGGAACCGTTCAACATTATCATCGAGTTTTGCGCCACCAATCCCGAAGAATTTAAGCCGTCCGCCAAATGTTTCGTAGAGTTTTTTACCAGCCACTTTGTGCAGTAACTTTCTGAAGAAAGGCACTTTATACAATAACCGGGTAACAAGTTTCCTGTTAATTTGTGGCAATATCTTCGTTTTATAAATTTTCTCAATAATCAATGGAACTACCAGCATAACCGTAGGACGGACCTCCTTTAATGCTGCCAGTAATACCGACGCTACCGGTGGTTTTTGAAGATAATTCACTGTGGCTCCATATTTGATTGGAAGGATAAGCACCAGTGTATTTTCCAGTGTATGGGAAAGGGGTAAAACGGAAAGGAACTGATCACCGGGCACAATATTCTGTATCAACCAGCTTTGCTGAGCCATCCAGACAATATTTTTGTGAGTCAGCATAACACCTTTCGATTTTCCGGTAGTTCCTGATGTATATATGATTGAAAGAAGGTCGTTTTCTTCAACCTTTGAATATTCGAAAAGCTTCTCGTTCAAATCACTCCATTTAGGTTGAAGCTTATCTGAACTCACAGTAAAATCTTCGATGTAAATGATTATCAGGCCTTCAATCGGATCAAGTTTTGTGCGCAACGACTCAGAGACATACACCACCGAAACCTCAGCATGCTGAAGGATATTCCTGATTTCGTTTGGATGAAAGTCGGGTAAAATGGGAACAACCACCGCTCCCAGTATTGCAGTTGCGAAAAATGCAATGCCCCATTGTGGCATGTTCAGGCTAAGTACTGCAATTTTATCGCCTTTTTTAACACCCAGCGACTGGAGTTGCAAAGCGGCTCTCTTCACTTCAGTTTCGAGTTGCGCATAGGATCGGGGTTCCCCGCCAACAAAAATTAACGATTGATTTTCGGCAAAATCAATAAAACTAGCCTGCAACATGGCAGGAATGGTCAATTGCTCTAACCTTACCATATTAAATTGTTCAGTATTATTTTTAGCTTTCTCTTTCAAATTTGAAAAATCGGTTAAATGTATTGAAATGTTCAATTACTAAGCCAGAATTAATCAGGAATTAAGGATTACTATGCCAAATTGATCCCGAAAATGCGGTTCTTTCGAATTCTGGAATCTTTTCGTCTGAGTTTTGTCAGTTCCCAAAAATAAATCGATTCATTTCTTCCGGATAAGCCCATAAATAATTTAAATTTGAATGGAAATGGATCCTAAGGAAATCATACAAAACACCGGGAAATATGTCGCCCATGAATTTTGCTCTGAAGGGAGTGGACATGACTGGTTTCATATTGACCGTGTACGTAAAAACTTCTGTTGTTGAAAGACCGGATGAATACACAGGCTGCACAGACCATTGCAGAGGATAGGCATCAATTTATGGTTGATTATCTCAGTCAGTTTTTTGATGAATGGGAAGCAAGAAGATGAACCAATAACGAACTTCAAATACTTTGATTATGAGAATTGAACACTTAGCCATTTGGATCCATGACCTGGAAGGGATGAGAAATTTCTACACCCATTATTTTGATGCAGTATCCGGATCATGCTACTTTAACCATTCCAAAGAGTTCAGATCCTATTTTCTTTCTTTTGGAGGGGAATGCAGGCTTGAACTGATGGAAATGCCCACAGTAGCAAATAACAGAAACGATTACAAAAAACATCATACCGGAATTGCCCATTTTGCTTTCAGGGTCGGCTCGCGGGAGCGGGTTGACCAAATCACCGATATGCTTCGAAGCGATGGCTTTGAAATTATTAGTCCCGGACGTACGACCGGGGATGGCTACTACGAAAGCGCTGCTTTTGATCCTGAAAAAAACAGGATCGAGATTGTGGCCTAACAAAAGATATTTATTTTCCCACAGGCATATTTTCAGCAGCATATTCAAGCTGTTCGTACCATTCTTGTCCATATTTCCGAATCAAGGGGTCTTTCAGGAAAATATACAAAGGGAGTTTTTCACTTTTTCCACATTCACGCCCTGGCTGGCAAATGTCAATCTGATCGTAATTTACAGCATCAAACCGCTTGTATTCAGTAACCCTGATGGGAAACAAATGACAGGAAACTGGTTTGCGGAAAGTGATTTTGCCGTCCAGAAAAGCCTTTTCAATTCCGCATTTAAGAACACCTTTTTCTTCAAAAGAATAAGCACATTGTTTGTTATTTACCAATGGAGTAACCAGATCGCCCTCTATATCAATAACCGCAAAGCCTTGCTTTTCTATTTCTTCCTGATGATTTTCAGGAATATTTGGCACAATTTCAGAATAAGCTTCCTGAATGGCTATTACTTCATCGGGCGTAACAGGAGCGCCCGAGTCGCCCTCAATGCAACATGCCCCTTTGCATTTCAGCAAGTCGCAAAGAAATTTTTTCTCCAGAATATCGAGGCTAACAATGGCACGTCCAATTTCGAGCATGACAAATAGGTTTCAAGTTTCAAATTCCAAATTCCAAATTGAGTTCCACTTGGAATTTGGAGCTTGGAACCTAGAACTTTATTTATGTTATTTTTCGATCAGAACATTTCCGGTCATTTCTAATGGAATATCCAGGCCCATGATGCTAAGTAATGTTGGAGCGACATCGGCCAGAATACCATTCTTAATTCTAACGTTTTTATTTTCAGAAATATAAATACAAGGTACCGGGTTCAGTGAGTGTGCTGTGTTGGGTGAACCATCTTCGTTCACTGCATTGTCTGCATTTCCATGATCGGCAATAATCATGATTTCGTAGCCGCCTTTCTGAGCTGCCTCAACCACATCTTTTGCACAACTATCAACTGCTGTAATTGCTTTGCAGATTGCTTCGTAAACCCCGGTATGGCCGACCATGTCGCCGTTGGCAAAGTTCAGGCAAACAAAATCAGCGGTCTGGTTCAGTAATTCAGGAACGATTAAATCGCGTACCAACGGGGCCGACATTTCGGGCTGAAAATCGTAGGTCGGAACTCTCGGCGACTGGGCCATCAATCGTTTTTCACCTTCAAACACCTCTTCGCGGCCACCACTGAAAAAGAAAGTGACATGGGCATATTTTTCAGTCTCGGCAATGCGGATTTGTTTCATTCCGGCTTTCGAAATGATTTCGCCAATCGTATTGTTCAGGTTTGGTTTGTCGAAAATAACATGGATATTTTTGAAAGCAGCCTTGTAATTGGTCATGGTGTACCATTGCAGAGGAATCGTTCTCATGCCAAATTCAGGAAGATTCTGTTGGGTAAAAGCAATGGTTGTCTGGCGAAGGCGATCGGTGCGGAAGTTAAAACAAATGACTACATCGTTTTCCTGAATGGTAGCCAGTGGATTTCCGTTTTCGTCAACCATCACAATTGGTTTAAGAAATTCGTCGGTCACTCCTGTCTCATACGATTCTTTCACCGTTTTCAGCAAATCGGTTGAAGGAGTTCCTTTTCCTTTCGTATATAAATCGTAAGCTAGTTTCATGCGTTCCCAGTTTTTATCACGATCCATTCCGAAATAACGGCCAATCAGTGAGGCAAACTTACCGTTGGTTCCTTCGAGGTTTTTCAAATCGTCTTCCAGAAATCCGAGGCCCGAACGCGGGTCTGTATCGCGGCCATCGGTTAAACCATGAATGAAAATATTTTTTAATCCGAAATCGGTTCCGATCCGGCAAAGGGCAATCATGTGGGAACTCAGGGCATGAACTCCGCCAGGGCCGATCAATCCAATGAGGTGAACATTTTTGTTGTTCTCTTTCGCGTAAGTAAACGCATTAACGATTTGTGGTTCGTGCCAAAGCGTTTTCTCGCGTATGGCTTTGGTAATTTTCACCATGTCCTGATAAATGACCCTTCCGGCCCCGATATTGAGATGTCCGACTTCCGAATTTCCCATTTGGCCATCAGGCAAACCGACATGCTCTCCACAAGTTAACAATTGCGAATGCGGATAATTCGCAGTCAGGTAATCGATGAAGGGAGTAGGGGCAGTTGCAATAATATCCCGACTTGTTCCATCGCCTATTCCCCATCCGTCGAGGATCATCAGTAGCGCTTTTTTATGTGTTGCCATAATTTTGGTTCCTTTTAAATAAATCTTTTCAGAAACGCAAAAGTATAGTTTTTATTCCTTGGTTAGAAAATATTACTTCATACCAACAACCTGAATTAACAATTTACTTTCATATTGATGAGTTTTGATACTGTGGGATTTTGTTTCATCTATTGTTTATATTTACAAATAAGAATTATAAAAAAATCAGTATGATTTTAAGATTATTTACTTTGGCGATTACGTTTAATTTTTTCATTGCAATACATGGAACTAGTGCCCAATCAACTGATCAGACTCAGATTACCGATAAAATTGAAAATGATTTAAATTTGATGCGATTAAAAAATAAGATTATTCCGTTGACGAATACCGTATATCAGGTTCTTGATTATTTTGAAGCCAAGGGTGAACTACGCTTTTTACCTCAGGCTAAACCGTACACAAAAGTTTTTATTGCCCGTATTCTCACCAAACTCCTTGAAAAAGAAAATCTTTCTGATCGGGAGAAAAAAATGGTGAGCAGATATTTATCCGATATTACCAAGGACTCTAACGGCTTGGTGGCTTATAAACAGGCCGGGAAAAATACCTTTGCTTTGGCCGGGTTCAGCGCCGAAACATCGGTCCGCACCGGTGCAGGCGACAATGGCACATGGTCAACCAGTCTGATCGGTGAACCTTATCTCTCAGGAGATTTGGGTGAGCACCTGACTTTTACTGCCGCAATGGGACTTGCCGTCGAACGGCTTACCCCGGATTTGTTTTACCAATCATATACCCGTAATAAACAGGTAGCTTTTCCAAATGAATCTTTAGGTTATTCGTATTTGCCCTACCAGTTTAATTTTGAAACGATGTGGGCCCATGTTTTGGCCGAAGGAACTTCGGGTGAAGGTAAACCCATTCAGGATAAACTTACAGCCGGAATGATATACCATACCGAATTAAGCGGATCGTGGTTTGACGGCGCTGTGCAATTCAGTATCAATAACCAGAGAAGGGCATGGGGTCACGATCAGAACAATCTGGTACTTTCTTCAACAGCCAGAAGGTTTCCGGGAATCGAACTGAAGATTCAGCCGGCAAGCTGGATTCGTTATTCATATCTGACAGGCTCACTGTTTTCTTATGCCAACCAAAGCGCCAATTACAGACAACAAATTTACGGATACGATTTGGGACAGGTACAAAAAATGTTCACCTACCACCTGCTTGAATTCATGCCTATCAAATGGCTTCAAATTTCGGCTGCCGGCGGAAATATCTGGTCGAAACGGCTCGAACTGGCTTATCTGGTTCCTTTCGTTCTTCCGCATTTGACTCAGATTGACGTTGGAGATCAGGATAATCTTTCGCTCTATTTTGATATAGCCTTTCAGATACCACACATTGGAAATACCTGGGTCGGGTTTTTTGTTGATGAATTCAACTTCACCAGATCAGGGAAAATGATGAAAATGCCACATAACCGTTATGCCTGGCAGCTTGGCTGGAAAACAACTGCCTTATCCGGAATTGTTCCCGGGACTACTTCGACTTTAAAATATACCCGGCTTACCCCTTTCGTTTATACCCATTATCCCGAAACCGATTTCAATACTTTTGGAAGTACACGCCCGCTGGATATGACTTACACGCATGATGAATTTAATCTGGGTTTTTATCTACCCCCCAACTCAGGCGAACTGAACTTGAAACTGGAAAATATTGCTGTGGAAGATTTGGTTTTAACCCTGGACAACCGACTGATTATTCACGGAACCAATGATTTGGCTAGTAATAATATCTACCAGATTTATGGCGATATCTACCGTCACCAAATGGTAGAAACTTATTCTATAGACCTTTATAAATATCCGCTGTTAAATTTTACGAAAGATGGAATATATGATTGGACGGTCGAATCGGAATTCAGGTTCAACTGGAAGTTGCGGAATACCAGATCCTTGAATTATTACCGGGTTGTAGGCAGTCTGGGCTATTCAAAAACCTGGTGGGTAAGTAATATGAGTGGGGTTACTGCTCCTGAAAGCAAAACCTTGTTTACCGGAAGTATTGGAATAATAGTAGAAATGTAGGAAAGTTGACAGGAATTAAAGGATGGCACCGAATCTGCATATTTTCAAAAATCCAATGGAATTGGCTACTCAATTCGCCGGTCAACTGATGAATTGGGCCGGAAATCATTCCGGAGATGCGTTTCATCTGGCCATTTCAGGAGGAAAAACGCCTGATTTATTATTTTCAGTTTTAGCTGAAAAATACGCTGATTCAGCGTTATGGCAAAAAATTCATTTCTGGTGGGTTGACGAACGAATGGTACCGCCTGATCATCCTGAAAGCAATTTCGGGGTAGCACAAAAGCTGCTCTTTTCACAGATTCCCATTCCTGAAGAAAATATTCACCGTATCAAAGGTGAGTACGATCCCGAAACAGAAGCCCTCTCCTATTCAGCCCAAATTCGGGAAAGCCTGATTTCCCGGAATGGATGGCCGGCTTTCGATCTGATTCTGCTTGGAATGGGCGACGATGCACACACAGCTTCAATTTTCCCGAATCAAATGGAATTGCTGCAATCAGAGCAGATTTGCGAAATTGCAGCTCATCCTGAAACCAGACAAAAACGAGTGACCTTGACTGGAAAAGTGATCAATAATGCTGGAAACGTTTGTTTTCTGATTACCGGAAAAAGCAAAGCGAAAAAGCTGACTGAGATTTATACCAATCAGGAAACGGTAAAACTATTGCCCGCCGCTCACATCCACCCGGTAAGCAATAATTTGAATTGGTACGTAGATGAACCAGCCACTCAATTCATACATTAAAGATCCGGCCACAGGAATCCGGATAATCTTATCAAACGGTATTCCTAAAAGTTTAACATCAGTTAACTTCAGTTTGCAGCAGTTAACAGAACCACCACTTATATTTGCACTGTACAAAAAGAAATACAAGAAAGGTTTTTTTCATAGAAATAGGTTAGGTTAGGTTAGAAAAGGATGGTTGTGGCCATCCTTTTTTTGCCCTTTTTTCTTGATTTGAAAAGCTCTTTACTTCACTTTTTCCATTCGCCCCAACCATTCCAATGCATCCTATTTCAATACATGATGCGCCAGTACTTTTTGAACATCATATACATTCACTGATTTGTTGAATTTTTTGGTGATGCTTGGCATAGCTTCACTCGAAACCCAGATTTTCAGCTCGGCATCCAGGTCGAAGGTTCCGGCGGTCTCGGTACTGAACCGCGAAATGCTTTTATAAGCTACCGACATAAACTCGGTTTTGCTTCCGGTCAAACCCTGCTTATCTACCAAAATCAAGCGTTTCGAGGTAAAAATAAACGTGTCGCGAATGAGTTTGAAACCCAGTTCCAATTCTTCACCTTCGGTTAATAACTTGCCGTAGTCGCGGCTTAATTCTTCCTGGCTAACTACGCCTGCATTTCCCATTAATGCTGAAAAAAGTCCCATAATGATTTGTTTTAAGTTTACTTCGTTCAAAGTTAATCAAAATTCACCTGCTGTTTATAAACTTTCTCTTACAGAAAAGCTGCCAAATCACTCTGATATCGGGCAATTTCAATTTCAATTTTCAGAAAATAAAACTCAATAAAAAACCCTCCCATAATTGCAACCTTCCCATCTGAATTGCGTTCAGTAAACACACACTTAAAACTATTAACTATGAAATCAATTATTTACATCTTTTTGTTTTTCATGTGTTTTTCATTCAACCTTTCAGCCCAAAATTACAGTACCGTGATTATGGAGGATTGGGAAAATGGTGCATGGGTGAATTCCTGGCGGATGACCAATTCGTTTGACAGTAATGGAAATATTATCAAACTTACTAACGAAAGCTGGAACACAACAACAAAGGTTTGGGATAAAGACAACATAACCTCTCACACTTTAAACACAAATGCGACAATTAATTACAGTATTACACAATCGTGGGATAAGGATAACAATAAGTGGGAAGATTTTCAAAAAACGATTTATACCTACGATGCGTCAAAAAAAATACTGACCCAGAAAATGCAAATTATCCTGATTACCGATTGGATGGATTTTTCAATGACCACAAATACCTATAATGGCAGCGGTCAGCTTACAAAATCTGTTGACCAGCAAATCAATTTTCTGACCATGCAGTTGGCTAATTCTTTTCAGCAAACAATTACTTACAATGCCGACGGGACTGTAAATCAGAGTGTTTTTCAAAAATGGAATGAGACGCTGAACGCATGGGAAAATTCGCAACGAACAACCAATACTTACGACGGTACTAAAAAAATTACTTCAGTTTTAATTGAAGATTTTAAAAATAACGTTTGGATCAACAACATGAAAGGATCGAATACTTATAATATAGATGGCACTGTCAAAGAGGGACTTGGGCAGGATTGGAATGTTGCATTAAACAAATGGGATGATTCTTCGAAGGAGTTCTATACCTACAATACCAACGCCACTTTAAAACAATTGCTAATCATGGAATGGTCTTTAACTTCCAACGCATGGGTTAATCAGTCGCGAATGACCTACACTTATGGTGCAACTTTCGTCGAGCCCGATATGACCATATCAACTCAGTTTAAGGTTTTTCCAAATCCATTTACAGATGTGATTTCTATAAGATACAATTCATTGGAAGGAACCAATTTCCAGCTTTACAACGCAAACGGGCAGTTGGTTCGGGCATTCGAGAAGGGTGAACCGCTGTCAGAAATTAACCTGAGCCAGTTAAGAAATGGCATTTATTTGCTTAAAGTAAATTTGGCCGAATCGCGCCAAGTGGTTAAATTAGTAAAACAGTAGCGCCAAACGAATTGAATTTGACGATTGACCAGATAAAGTCTGAAAATAAAACCGAAGAAAGTATCAGGAAATTATGATTTTGCGGTTTCTTTATGTTCGTTTTGGATTTATCGGATTCAAGTTATCTTTCACATTTTAAGCAACATTCACTTAAATTCATTAAATTTGGAACGCAAAAACAATCAAATGCCTAAAATTTTTGAATACTTAGGGTTTATATTTTTCTTTTACGCTAATGATCACAAACCTTTACACGTTCATGCACGTTATGGAGAATACGAATCGGTTATAGAACTCGAAATTTTGGGAGGGAAATTGATTAGTATTAAATTCAAGCGGGCCACTGGTCACAAACCTATCCCAGGTTCCTGTCGAAAAGACATTGAAACATTTATTTTTGCATATTACCTTAAAATCGTTGAAAAATGGACACAGTTCTATCTGCTAAAAACAGAGCCAAAAAACGAAAAGATAACTCGGAAAATAAAGTAGAAAAGAAAACTATTAAGGTTGAAAACGCCAGATATGTTGACGGGTATAAAATTGAGATTGAGTTTAACGACCATTCTTTTAAAACAATCGATTTTGGTATTTTCCTTACAAATCGTCCTCACCCTCAATATAATAAGTACAACGATACTGAACTTTTCAAACAATTCAAAATAGAAGACGGTAACCTTGTTTGGGGCGAAAATTGGGATTTAATTTTCCCGGTCATACAATTATATAGAGGAAACATAAATGTATAAATTTTTCAAATCTATACTCAGCCCGTCAGTAATTCACACGACGGGCTTTTCTTTTTCGGTTGGCTGGGTTTTGGTCACTGCCTGTCGAAGGTCAAATGGCTCCATCAATCCGTTATCCATCAGGAAATATTCGGATGCTGCCGGTATTTTTGCAGGAGCGTTGTTCCATGACCAGGGACCAAAAATCCAGCCTTCGCTTTTCTGGTAGAAAAATCCGAAGGTGTTTTTCAGGCTTCCGGTCACTTTTACGGTGATTTCATTCGCGCCGTCTTTCAGCAGCGAAGTCACGTCCAGTTCGTTTGGCTGCCAGGCAATTAAACCGGTTGATTGTCCGTTTACCAAAACTTCGGCAACAGAGCCATTCCACCTGTTCAGCTTCACTTTATATGCTATGCCTTCATTTTTGGTCACGATGAAGTTTTGTGTATAAGCCACTTTTTGCGAATAGAATGGCAACCCGGCCTCGCGCCACGAACCTGCGGCACTGATATTTCCTCCTGTGATTTCAAAACCTTGCTTGGCAGGTTTCACAAGGAAATCGCCCAGGAAATAAACCGGCATAACTTCAGCCAAAACATGCATTCGTGGAGCTTTCAGTGTCAGCGTGTTTTTGCCTGGTTTCAGGTATTCTCCAACGGCAAACTCCGGAAAGCTTTTATCAATCCAGTAACTGCCTTTCGTTTTCGAAACTGCCTTACCATTAATGCTCACGGTCCACAGTTCAGGGCGTTCAACTACAGCACGGATTGACTTCATGGCCTCGGCGCTCAGGTCCGGATTGATGTTGAAATGATAACTGGCTTCAAACCACGAGTCAGCATTGAATAGCGTGTCGAGTTCGAGCCAGGTTTTTTTATACTGAATTTTATGCTGCCACGGATTGCCCATCTCCACACCTTTTTCGTTGAATAAACTAATCAAAGCATTCATAAAATACATATCCTTTTTATCCGATTTGGCAGTTTTCAAGTCAAGGTAGTTCACCATCATCACATTGTCCGACTCACGTTTTACAGTCATTTCTCCGGTTTTTTCCAATGAGGTTTCTGCTCCTGAAACGGTTGTCCATTCCGGTTCGGTAGCTTGTTGATCGGTTATTACAAACAAGGCGCTTCCAACCGGATCGAGAACGATAGGGAAAGTCACTTTTCCGTTTTCTGCCCTGGCCGGAAATGAATATATCTTTCCTGAGATTAAATCGAGTCTGGAAACACATTTCCCCTTTACAGTAACTTCTGTGCTGGCTTTTTTCGATGGATGCGAATTGACCGCAAAAAGCAACTGCCCGTCATCGAGTATCCTGCGCTGATGGTAAGTCATCCCGTTTTGAGTATGGTCGTCCATCCTAAACTCGTCACGGATGAGCAGCTTCAATGCAGCAACATCGGTCGGGTATTGGGCAACAGTCCACTGTTCAGGATATTTGGCGGCCAGTACGGTTACTTTCGAAGATTCAGTTCCGTCAATCATCGTCACGTTCCGGTTAAACGACAATACCTTTCCTCCATTATCAAGGTATTTCAGCAGCAGATTGTATGTTTGTTGGTCAATGTTTTCCATTTCAGCCGGAATAACCACCAGCGAATAGTGGCGCTTGCCAACCTGTAAAGTTTTGCCATTTACACTGCCCAGTTCCTTCAGCACATTTTCCGATCCTAAATCGTATTCCAGGTGTTGTTGTTCCATGCGGTAAATAAAACTTTTAAATCCGTCGCGAATGGTGTTGATGGCCGGATTTTTATCTTTTCGCGAGAAATACATCCATGCCGTTGTGTTGGGTTGAAGCACCAGTGTCTGGTTTATTTGCCGGCCCGAAGACATGGCCATACAAATCCGGCCAATATAGTCTCCCATCAGTTTGTAGTGTTCCCACCAGGGTTCATGGTAAGAAAACGATGGCGGATAATCGAACTTACGTACACCGTTCAGCGAATAATACGACAGGTGCTGGTTCACAAAATTAACGCCCAGCACAACTTCCCAATCTACTAACCGTTTCTGGGTTTCGAAGTTCATTTCCCAGCCTCCGCCGCCATACGTTTCGCTTAAGGTGCGTGTCCTTCCGGCCTGATTGGCAGCGCTCAGCAATTCACGCACAGCGCGGTCATTTCCGAATTGTCCGCCCAAACCGGCAGTATCCAGGCGGTTTCCGAGCATATCAATTCCCGGTTGCTGATGCCAGATGTAAAAGGCGGCTTCATCGCTGCCGTCAGTAGGTTCGGGCCAGCCATGTTCCCAGTAATGACCGGTCCATTTCAGGCCTTTTTCGTCGCAGTATTTGCTCCAGGGTTTTGCCCAGCGATCAACGAATAATTCAAGAATTAGTTCGTAATAATCGTGTCTTACTTTCTTCCAGTTACCTGTTTCTTCAACCAGTGAAGGAAGATTGACTTTCAGGTCGTAACCCCACCGTTGCTGAAAAGCGTCCCACAAATCGGGCGTCCAGCGCAGCAAGGAGCCATTCGACATGGCTGCTTCCAGGTTAGGTTCATCAGTGAAAATACCGGGCAAGGTTTTCCCAAAGTCTGCGATGTTCTTTTCGTAGCCTTTTGTCATGGTAATATCTAAAAACTTTTGGGTTACACCCGGATACAAAAGATCAACATAAGTGAAACCACCATACCAGGGAGATTTACCCGGATATGTTTTCCGGAAGATGTAGTAGGTTCCCTTTTGTCCTTTTTCCTGAGCGACTGTTGCCGTAATATCTGCAAAACTAGCATCAGTTTTCTTCAAAACAACGCCAATGGTATCAGAAAGCCGGATGTTTAGTTCTTCCTGAACTTCCATACTCAGACCGGTGCCATGTTTGTATGAATCGGGCATTTCTGCCGGGACATGCCCTCCGGCGAAACCCGAAGGATAGGAATTCTCATCGTAAATCCAGACTTTCATATCCAGTTCCTTTCCCTTCTGAATGGTATAATCAAACAGGTGGAACCAGTCCTCCGACAAGTATTCGGTAAGCAAGCCAGGGCGGGGATGAACAAACACGCCTCCAATTCCGGCCTTTTTAAATTCTTTCAACTGAAATTCAATTCCTTCTTCAGAAATCTGTTCGTTCCAGTCCCAAAGTGGTGCGCTCCTGTATTCCGAAGGCGGGTCGGCAAAAAGTTGTTTTAGTTCGGTGGAAGTTTGAATACCGTCCGTAACAGGCTTTTTGCTGCAGCCCGGAGCAAGGATGAGCAACAGGATGATTCCGGAGATTGTGGAAAAGTTAGTTTTTTTCATGGTAGTTATGGTTAGTTTGAGTTTATCTGCTTTTAGACCTGACAGGGTTTTAAACCCTGTCAGGTCTGGAAATTACAATCTACGATGAATTAGCAAATCTTCACCACCTCAATTCTCAGTATCTGCCCCAGTTTTTCAATTTTATTTGCAATATGCCCCACTCCAATGGCACAATGGTGTGCCGGACCTTGTTTCGACCATTCGTTCAGGAACCTCTTTGCTCCGATTGAAAAGCGGTAACGGCTGTTGGTATTTCCGATTTCGAGAACCGGACCGGCAACTGATTCGCCTTCGGCAACCAACAAAAAAACACTGTCTTTTCCTTCAACCACCGATAACAAAGTAACCGGCCCAAGTTTAACCGACATCTGAATGGATAAACCTTTGCCCGGTTTTCCATGAAAAACAGGTAGCGGTACCAGTTTCACCCGACCTTCAGCAATAGCAAAATGTGCAGGTCCGTCGTGACCGAGGATGACAATATCATCTTTGAAATCCATCAGGTAAAATTCAGAGAACGAACCTCCGGCGCCAAACTCGGCCAAGATTTTCATCGCATGTGCGTTTTTAACCTCGCATTCGCCTGCCACGGGAATGTTTTTGCCCGTGAGCAAAGTATTTCCGGCAATTACGGAAGTCACTATGTTTTCGTATTCGTTACCCGGTTCGCCTTCGTAGTAATAGGCCATTGAACCCAGGTTGCGGTTTTTAACCAGCTTATCCAGTGCCACTGAAGATCGCGCAGCACGCTCAATTTCGGAAATTTTACATTCGGGAGCAATATCAAAAGCATCATTAAATTCCTGAATTTTAGCCTGAATTTCCTTATCCTTCACTTCGTCGCGGTATTTTTTCAGTTCACACATTTCGAGCATTTCAAAGTGCGTCCCAAATACCGCCGATTGTTTGGTCAGGTCGGTATAAACATCCAACATTCCGCCATAATAATGACCCAACACGCCCAAACGGTTGTTTCGCATCGAAGCGGCAACGTGCGCGGCTTCGGTCCATGCTTCAATTTCGCGCCATGCTTGTTCATCCTGAAGGTATCCGGTCACTATATCGTATTGAATTCCGGAGCGCATAAACACGCTGGCAATTTCGGGAACCGAGCAGGCCTGGCAATGTTCGAGCCACACGCCGGTCATTTTACCTCTATCGCCCTGGCGGTTGAAGGCTTCATAATCCAACTGTGCCACTGGTTGAAGATTGAGGATGATGACCGGCACTTTCAGTTTTTGCGCAATCGGTAAAACTGTTGACGACAGGGCATAGGTCGCAACATATAGAAATAGAATTTCTATGTCATGTTTCCTGAAAAATTCGGCAGCTAACCAGGCTTCTGAAGGATTGTCAACCATTCCGGCATCAACAACTTCAACTCCGAATTGGTTTATTCTGGATTTTATGTCATCCTGATAGTCGGTCAATTTGTTTAGTAATCCATCGAACTGCGGCCAGTACGTGTCGAGGCCAATTCCAAATAATCCTACTTTAGTCATATTAAATCTATTTAAATACACTTTTTACAGCTTCCAGATATCCATATTTATTTTTGGTGTCGGGTTCCAGATAGCTTCCTTCGGTCCATTCGTTCCAGCAGTTGATGTTCAGGATGCGAGGTCCATTTGGGTCTGCCAGCAATTTGTCTTTTGTCATCTGCAAGGCTTTCCGGAAGTTTTCCGGAGTATTGTTGCCTATTGTATTCATGAACGGATAACCAAAGTTTCCCCATTCCGATTTCAGATCACAGCGTGGACTCGAATCCCAGCCCATTGAAACATTTGGGAAATAGGGAATAGGATAGTCCGATTTGGCATTGTCCCAATGTTTCATGTATTGGTCCCGAACCTGGTTGTAATCGGTCTGGCGATCGGGCAAATTGGCATGGTGAATCCATACATAGGAAGTGGCCGAATCGAATCCCAGCAATTTCATCAGGTCGGGTAAATTGGCTGAAATTATCTCAACAGGTAAAATCGGTTGTCCCCAGGCAACCACATTCCAGTGAATGCCTTTCAATCCGGCGGCAATTGCTTTTTTATTCAGGCGCTCCATTGCAGCTTTGGTTGCTTCAATACTGCCAAATCCTTCGATGAATTTCTGAATGTCATACACTGAAAAATAGGCTTTATTGTCAATTTTCCAGTAGGTCGGTTGGGTGAAATATTGCGAAATCAGGAGGTTTCCAATTTCTTCGAACTTTTGTGGTGATACTTTCCCCGGATAGAGCAATTGCTGGTTTGTTCCATGGGTGTAAGGGTGAATCTCTACCCAGTCGTGGTTGGCCCACATGAAAGCAAATTTGATTTTCCCAACATTCTTCGCCTTTAGAAAACCATCATCCAGGCATTGATTCAAAAATGGGCCATCTTCATACATGTACCAATCGAAAATGAAACAATCAATGCCATAATCCGATGCAGTTTTAATTTTCTGAGCCATTACCTTCGGATCTTTTTCATCGGTATATCCCCACATCGGAACCTTCGGCTGATCGTGTCCCGAAAACCTTGGCTGCGCTGCTTTCACCAATTCCCATTCCGACCAGTCTGTGCCTTTATTCTGAATATTGCGCGGATCGTTGGTGTGGTAGTTCGGAAAATAATAAGCGGCTACCGTGATCCTGGAAGTATCCGTTTTTTTCGCTGATAAGACTGCCGGAAGCAATAAAAGAGCAAGCAGCAAAAAAGGTATGTTTTTCATGGCAGCCATGTTTTAATTATCGATACTGAATAAAAATACCCCCGATCCGACTTTCAGAATTTTTCGTCCGCCTTCTTCTCCAACTACCTGAATACCTTTTACTCCGGAAATATCCTTTCCGTTCTCTTTAATTACTGATCCGGCACTGAAAGGAATATAAACCAGCGCTGTGGTATTGGCCGGAATAGTCACATTCATTTGTACTGAAGTTTTTGACTTTTTCCATTCCGACCGGATTTCGCCATAGGAGGAGTGATAGCTGGCTTTTGCCCAGGTCAAATCACCCACCATTTCGGGTTTGATTACAATTTCCTTGTAAGCCAAAGATTTTTCGGTTTGACCAATTCCTCCCAATCCGGTATAAAACCAGTCCATTAAATGTCCGAGCATCAGGTGATTGTTCGACACATTTTCCAGGGCTGGCCATGATTCGGTAAGTGCGGTGGCTCCTTTCTTCAACTGGAAACCATATCCGGGAACATCGTCACGGGCATTCATTTCGTAGAGTAACTGCGATTTTCCTCCATTGGTCAACGCCTCAACCAAATAATGAAATCCGACATCACCGGCTGTGAGCGGTTTGCCCTGAGCGCGAATCGAATCTTCCAGATTTTGCAGCACTTTGGTTTTGTATGGGTCATCAACCAAGCCAACGCACCAAGGCATCGCCATCGCGGTCTGGCTTCCGGTTGAAATTACCCCGGATTCAGGATTAAAGAATTTAGCATTGAAGGCAGATTTTATTTCACCAGCCCATTGCGACAGATGTTTTTGATCTTCAGTCTTTTTCAGAACGAAAGCCATTTCTGAAAGAAGTTTCACATCATAATAATAGATAGAGGTTGCGGTCAGAGACTTTGGAGTAAGTTGTGCTTCTCCGGGTTGTTTTGGTCCATAATCAAACCAGTCTCCCAGCCCATGCGACAAAATGTGATGGTCGGATTTGGATTTTAAGTATTCAACATACTTGATCATCATTGGCCAGGCTTTTTCCATTACAGAAACATCGCCGTACCATTTGTAAATCAACCAGGGCAATATTACTGAAGCACTTCCCCACTCAGGCGAATCGCGAAATCCACTCTCAAAGGCAACATATTCAGGAGCAATATCGGGCACCAACCCATTTTCCAGCTGTGCCTCCAACATGTCATTTACCTGTTTGCTGTACAATTGATACAGGTCGAAATTGAAATGAACCGAGCTGCCCATCAGAAAAGTCTGTTCGAGCCAGCCCAGTTTTTCGCGGTGCGGGCAATCGGTGAGCACACTTTGAAGGTTGCTTTTAATTCCCCAATTGATCAGATCGAATGTGCGGTTGAACAAATCGCTGGAACACGAGAATGTTCCGGTTGACAAGGTGGAATTCCGGTTGTGCAGTAATTTCAGATCGAGCAGATGGGCAAAATCAGTTTTATTACTTACTGAATCTGGTACAGCTCCTTCTACTTTTACATAGCGAAATCCATAGTAAGTAAAGCGCGGACGCCAGGTTTCTTCTCCGTCACCTTTCAATGTATATGAAAACGAATAGGGTGAACCCGATGCCGATTGATTGGGGTGATTGTCTTTGGTAATCAGTTCAGAAGGAATTAGCCGTACAACCTGTCCTTTTTTTCCTTTCACTTTCAGCTCTACAATTCCTGAAGTATTCTGCGCAAAATCATAGAGATACGCGCCATCGCTCAGCTTTTTGATAGTTTTAACTGAGAATGATTCCTTTATTTCGAGGGGATAATCTTTCTCTTCGGTCAATTTTCCCTTTGGCGGGATGACCAAAATTGCATTTTCCCAGGTACCATCGTTAAAACCGGCCCGATCCCAGCCGGTTTGTTCCAGCCGCGCATCGTAATCTTCCCCTCCATAAATACTTGTAAATGTAATAGGTGAAGGTGCAGTTTTCCAATCGGTACCAGTCACCAAAATTTGTTCCGAACCATCGTCAAATCGAATGCGAAGCTGCCCAATCAGTTTAGGATTACCCCAGGCAATGACCAGTTTGCGGTAACGCTCGCGGTTGATGTTGTAAAAGCCATTTCCGACAATTGCCCCAATCGCATTTTTGCCTTGCTGAAGCATTCCGGTCACATCATACGAATTGAAGAAAACTGTTTTATTGTAATTGGTCCAACCGGGTGTCAGAAAGCTGTCACCAACTTTTTGGCCGTTAAGTGAGGCTTCGTAATGTCCCAATCCGGAAATGTATAAAGTAGCTTCTTTGATCTTTTTGCCGACTTCGAATTCTTTACGAAAAAGCGAAATCACAGGGCGGTCAATACATTTATCGTCCAGGTTATCGCCATTGCCATGCACTCCGGGAACCATTCTCATTTCAGATGACAATTCCTCGTAGCCGATCCATTTGGCACTCTTCCAGTCTGACTCCTGAAACAATCCGGTTTTGAATGAAGCAGTTTCACTCCATCCTGATTCCTGTTTGTCCTGATTCCAAATTTTCACTTTCCAGAAATACGTTTTTGCAGGTTTTAATTCGGGCAAAGAAGCTGCCACTAAAACGGATTGGGCTGAAATTGTTTTCCCGGAGTCCCAAACAAGCTGTTTGGATGATTTCAAATCATCCGGACTTGAAGCAACCTGAATTTGATAAGCCGATTGCGATTGGTTGCGCTGTTCAGAATTTAATTGCCAACTCATCAAAGGAACTTCGTTGACCGTAGTTTTCAGATTTTTGATTGTCAGGGATACATCTCCTTCCAGAAAAGAGGCACAGGATACAACAATCAGAACTAAAATCACGGCATGGCAGTATTTCATCATATTCAGGCTATTATTTTCCAGACTTGGCTTGACGTAAAGAATTTTCTTTTTCACCCTCCCCGTATTTGTAATCTACAGTATAAAAAGGTGAAGATAAAAAATATTTTTTCAGCAAATGGCTCCAGGGTTGTCTGTTGCAGGGAAATCGCTTTTAAAACAATGGTGAATTATTTGGCGAATTGAATACAATTTGTTATCTTTATGATTAATTGTTGGGTTAGCGTTAAAAAAATGGCTAATCTAAACGCACAAAAGTCTATTTAT